>DSLMC04103__coassemble_224_pt1 | contig 109668 bp, 92 predicted proteins | sample DSLMC04103__metabat2_high_PE_018 | metagenome-assembled genome bin DSLMC04103 | reverse complement strand
TTTTTCTCTTTCGTAAATCAATCTCCATTCTTCTTCAAAGCTATAGCTCAATTTTTCCTTTGTAGTACATGTCAGCTGATATTTCGATTCAGTTTCATCATTGAATTCAAGTAAATCATTATGATTTAGACAAATATCTTTATATTTCTCTCTATTATCTACATACATTACCGGCATAATACTCATTTCTTCAGAATGTTTAATTTTTTCCAAAACATCAAAGAAACTATAAACCAAACAAATTCCACTGAAGTTATTCGCATATTGCGCCCACATCTTACTATTGTTATATCTTTCTGTAAAACAAGCAATCATCCACATATTTCGCATTTCATTTATTTTCTCTGCAAATCTTGGATTTTCTATAATATCATCAACATTGATAAACTCTTTGACAACTTTTTCTGCATTCAAAATCGGATGATTTTTTTTGATGATATATTCACTAATCTCTTCAAAATCAAATACAGGAGTGCAATCACTTTTATCATCATACGACGATGGCCATCTCATAAAAATAGTTTCGTTTTCCAAACCATCAAGCTCATTTGAGTTTAAAGATCTATATCTATAAAGAGGTTTGAAAACTCCTCCCACATCGGGAATACGATTATATAATTCCATTATCGCATCCACACATTCTTCTTTATCTTTATGTATATACTTTTCTACGTTAGCCTTTATTCGCAATTCTAATTGTTCACGAGTCATTTTATTCTCTCTATTCTCCTTACTTTATTTTAGCCAAAACATCTTGGAAAACATTATAATTCTTCTTCACGCCATCATCCAGATCAATAGAAATCATCCGATCGGCAAGATGATGAATCTTTTCCTCATAGGTCCTAATTTCGAAATCCTGTGCCTGCAAGCTGATCAGCTTTTTATTCAGCTTCACTCGTTCACTAGTAGAAGCATTGGCAATACGCTGTTCCAAATCAGCAATGGCAGTACGATAACGGGCCTGCTGTTCATGTACATAATCGGTACGGATACGGGCAATGGTGTCCGGCTGATAGCGGTGCATATAAATCAGTGCCTTAAAGCCATTCTTTTTACCGCTGTCAAATAACCAGTAAATCGGGCGTTTTCCAGAACCCGCAACCTGATAAGTGTTACAATGATCCTTAAAAAATTCATTTATGAAATAATTCCGAATTACATCTTTCGGCTGACCTTTACCGCCCAGAGCATCCGCAATGAATTTCAGGTTTTCGTCCAGCGTATCTGTGCCGTAAACAGTTTTCACAAATTTCACAAACAGACCGACAATATCATCCTCAAAGTATTCATCGTCACAAATCGTAATAATGTTATCCTTATCAACGTCGAAAGAAGCATACTTGGGCATTTTCGATTTGCTTATGTGACAAATCTACTCCCCACAATTCGGCGGCATTCCTATCAGCATGGTATTTTAATGAATGTCCACTTCCACAACAAATCCCCAACATTTTTTACCGGAAACATCTCCGAATAAATGTAAGTCTTCCTCTGTAACAAACTTAACTCCATATGTAGGTAATGCAGTTGTCCCAAACCACGAATCTGCATTTTCATTTCAATATGTTTTGTTGGTTTTTAAAATCTCTTCCCTTTGCATAAAAACCTCTCCTCGTTCTATAAATTCTTTTTACACCCAACCCGACTTCTCCAAAATGATTGTACCATATCCCTGTCACTTTTCCATTTTATTCAGGACATACTCATGCATAGCCATTTTCAAAAAGCAAAAATTGTCATTTTTCTCTCATAAGCCTCTAATGATATTCACATAATCCTGCCTTTGATCCACAACTGCATAGATAACCACTCTTTTTCTTTTTTCATCCACTTTATAGAACACAAGATTTTTTTCTAAAACTAACACTTTATATCCTTTCCGTCTTAAAACTCCATATCTGGGAATGATTCCGATATCCGGATGATCACCCAAATGCAAAATACTTTTCTCTAATTTATCTAATTTCTGCAATGCAACTTCTGCGCCGAAATTCTCGTTAATATAAAGGATAATTTTACGGATCTGCTCATCTGCTGTATCAGTACGAATAACTGTGTATTTCATGTTATTTCACCTTCAAGATCTGTCTCAGATCACGGAAAGTATTTTCAATAGGTTCTACCCTTCCGTTCTTCTCATCATCTTCAGCTTCTGCCAGAATTTCCAACAACTCTATTCTTGATTTCATCCTCTTGTATTCATCATAAGAAAGAGAAACTGTATCTCCTCTGCCGTTCACCGTGATAATGACAGCCTCTTTGTTTTCCCTGCACTGCCTCGATATTTCACTGTAATGATTTCTCAGATCTGCTGATGGACGAATAGATTCTTGTAATGAAAACATAATTGTACCTCCCGTCTTTTTATAGTCGTATTATATCATCCAATGACTATTATTTCAACTATCCCCCTCACAATTTCACCCCTCCATTTACTACACCATTTTCTTTCAACATCTGCTTCAAATTCCGCTGCCTGAAGCCGTACAAAAACGGCAGCGCGGTCGTCTGCCGCACTGCCGTTTTTTCTTCTGAGGTTTTGTCAAATCCTCCGCACGCTGTCCCGTTCCACGAACTGCGTGCACATCTGTATTTTCAGCTTTGTATCGTCTTTGTCCTTGATCATATCCCGGAGACGGCGGACCGTAGCCCGGCCCATCTCGCGCTTTGGCACCCGCAGGGTTGTCAGGGGCGGATCGGAAATCGACGAAAAAGTCAGGTCGTCAAAGCCGACCACCGACACGTCCTCCGGAACCCGGATGCCGCATTCCCGCATAGCCTTCATGGCGCCCAGAGCAATCATGTCGTTGTCCGCAAAGAACGCCGTGGGAAGCTCAGGTTTTTTGGCAAGATACGCCCGCATGTCCGCACATGCCCCGTCCATAGTAGGGGACAAATTCACAATATAGTTTTTCTGCAAAGAGATGGACGCCTTCTGAAGCGCCGTCTGATACCCGACAAACCGCGACCGGAACGGCTTGATGCGGAAACTGCCCCGGAGATATCCGATCTCACGGTGCCCGTTGGCGATCAGGTATTCTGTCGCCATCCGTGCTGAATCCGCGTTGTTGATGAGCATCGCGTCAAAGGACATATCCTCTCTCCAGTAATCAATCACGATAAAAGGACTTGTAATGCCCCGGATCAGATCGATATCCTCATCTATCATCTCTGTTCCCAGAAGGATCACCGCCGCCGCTTTGTCATTCATCAGCCATTTCGCCTGCTCCTTAAAATCATGATGCCTTCTGTCCAGATCACAGAGGCTCATCTCCATGCCGCAGGTACGGCATTCCTGCTCCACACCGCTGATCATCGCCGGAAAGAACGGCGTATCCTCCACCACAATGCCGTTTCGCTTGAACATAACAAATTTTACCTTTGTGATATGATTCTCATCAAAATATCCCAGATCCTTGGCTACTTTCAAAATGTGCGCGGATGTTTCCGCGTTGACGCCCCGTTTGTAGTTTAATGCATTGGAAACCGTAGCAGGCGAAAAACCTGTGATTTCACTGATTTTTTTCACACTCACCTTCATATGTGACTCCGTTCCTGTATTCCGCACAGCAACTCCTGCATTGGGCAGAATATAAAAATTTATGTAAATATTTAATTTTATTCTACCCTACCGTCCCCCGGTTTGCAACAAGCAAAACATCATTTTCTCATGACAAGCCGGACGGCATTCTTCCAGCCTTTCCGGATCTCATCCTTCTTTTCCGGTTCCATCTGGGGCGCATAGCTTTTTCTTCCCAGACGATAGAATACTTCTTTGTCAAAAATCCCTGCGGAAAATCCCGCCGCATAAGCGGCGCCGATTCCAGAAAGCTCCTCGGATTCCGGAATGCTCACAGGAATTCCCAGCATATCGCTCTGGAACTGCATCAGATAACCATTCCTGGTGGGGCCGCCGTCCACGCGCAGCTCCCCAATAGGGATCCCTGACGCTTCCCCCATCATCTCCACGATATCCGTAATCTGATGCGCGATACAGTCCAGAGCCGCCCGCACCACTTCCTCCTGTCCGGTGGTCCTGGTCATACCGCAGATCACAGCGGTAGCTTTGCTGTCCCAGTAGGGAGCGCCAAGCCCAGAGAAAGCCGGAACCAGATACGTCTGATCCCTCGGCGCGGCCTGCCGTGCCAGCGCTTCCGTCTCACCGGCGGAGGAGATCAGCTTTAAGTCGTCCTTCAGCCAGGTAATGACCGCCCCTGTATAATTGATGTTCCCTTCCAGAACATAATTGACCTTGCCGCCCATGGACCAGGCCAGGGAAGTCACAACGCCCAGATCGGTAGAAACCGGAGTCTCCCCGATATTCATCATGATGGAGGAGCCCGTTCCGTAGGTAGCTTTCACCATACCTTTTTCCAGACAGCCCTGTCCGAACAGAGCGCCGTGGGAATCTCCCAGGACGCCGCGGATGGGAATGGGATCGTCCAGAAAGCCGTCAAAATCCGTTGTGCCGTAATCTCCGTCGGAGTCGGTCACTTTCGCCATACAGGAGGCCGGAATCCCGAATATCTCCAGAATCTCCGGATCCCATGCAAGGGTATGGATGTTAAACAACTGTGTCCGGGACGCGTTGGAGTAATCGGTCTGAAACCGTTCTCCCCGGGTAAGACGGTTCACCAGATAGCTGTCTATGGTGCCGCAGGCAATCTTTCCCTCCTGCGCCAGCTCCTTCACGCCGTCCACATTTTCAAAGATCCAGGCCAGCTTGGCTGCGGTAAAATACGGGGAAAGGGGAATCCCGGTCCGCTCCTTTATCATCTGCGCCGCGCCCTCGCCTTCAATGCGCTCGCAGATAGCCGCGCCCCGGGCACACTGCCACACAATGGCATTGTACACCGGTTCGCCTGTCTCTCTGTTCCAGCAGGCCCCGGTCTCTCTTTGATTGCTGATCCCCACAGCCCTCAGCTCGCTTTTGTGGATGCCCGCCTTCTCCACCAGATTTTTCACCACCTGGATGGTATTTGCGTATATTTCATTTAGGTCATGCTCGACCCAGCCCCGCTCGTTGACGATCTGCCGGTGAGGCAGGTCGCATCTCTCCAGAAGCTTCCCGTCCTCACCAAACAGAAGCGCTTTCGTACCCTGGGTGCTTTGATCGATGCCCAGTACATAGTTCGCCATATGTCACTCTTCCTTATCTGGCACTATTTCAGTAGTTCTTCCGCTTTCGCCGCGATTCCCTGCGCGTTCAGTCTGTAGTAGTCAAACACTTCTTTGGAGGTTCCCGTGATGACCGGCTCGTCCGGCAGCGCCAGGTTTACAACCTTCCTCGGACACTCCGCGCCTACCACCTGGCTTACCATGGAGCCAAGCCCGCCAAAGGGAGAGTGCTCCTCCGCGGTAAGCACTGCCTTCGCGTTGGAGGCGGCCTTTACAACGGCCTCTTTATCCAGGGGCTTCACGCAGTACATATCCAGAACCGTGGCGGAAATCCCTTTTTCTCCCAGAAGCTTTGCCGCGTCATAGGCCGGCTTTACCATCTCTCCGCAGGCGATGATGGCTACGTCCGTTCCCTCACAGAGAACCGTCGCCTTGTCCATAACAAAGGGAACCTTGCCCTCCTCGTAGATATCCTCCACCGGATTTCTTCCCACACGGATGTAGGCCGGCTTCTCGTCCTTCAATAGCGCCTCGATCAGACATCTTGTCTGGAAGCGGTCGCTGGGAAGGTACACGCGCATGTTGGGGATGGCGGACATTGCCGCGATATCCTGGGCGGAATGATGGCTCATACCCAGCGCGCCGTAGCTGATGCCGCCGCTGATGCCGATGAGTTTTACGTTGGTATTGGAATATGCGCAGTCCACTTTCGCCTGCTCATAGCTTCTGGTGGACAAAAAACATGCCGGAGATGCCGCGTAGGGCTTTCTACCGCCTTTTGCCAGTCCCGCGGAAATGCTCACCAGATTCTGCTCCGCGATCCCGGTCTCCACAAACTGCTCCGGAAATGCGTCCGCAAAGGACGTCATGGAAGCGGATCCTCTGGAATCGCTGCACAGTACCGTAATCATCTTGTCCTCTTTTGCGTGCTCCATGAGCACCTCGCAGATCGCCTGTCTGTTTGGTATCTTATTCATGCTCCGCAGCCTCCCTTCTTGCTTCCAGATCACTCATGATCTGAGCCATTTCTTCTTCATTTGGAACCTTGTGGTGCCAGTTTGCCTTGTTCTCCATCACCGGAGAACCGCAGCCCTTCACTGTGTTGGCGATCACCACGGTAGGCATTCCTTTTACTGTGCGGGCCTCTGCAAAGGCTTCGTTCAGCTCGTCGATATTGTTGCCGTCCACGCTGAGCACATTCCAGCCAAAGCTCTCAAAGCGGGCCTTCAGGTCGTCGTGGTGCATCACATCCTCTGTGTTTCCGGAAATCTGCAGACGGTTGCGGTCAACCACAGCGCAGAGATTGTCCAGCTTGTAGTGGGACGCCGCCATGGCGCCCTCCCACACAGAGCCCTCTGCCAGTTCGCCGTCTCCCATGACCGTATAAACTCTTGCCGTTCTGCCGTTCATTTTCTCCGCCAGAGCCATACCCACGCACACGGGAAGTCCGTGTCCCAGAGAGCCGGAATTCATCTCAATGCCCGGCAGCTTGTTGTTGGGATGGCCGATAAATTTAGAACCAAATTTAGAGAATTCCGCGATCACCTGCTCGATAGGGAAGAAGCCCTTCGCAGCCAGAACCGCGTACAGCGCCTCCACAGAATGTCCCTTGCTCATGACAAACTTGTCACGGTTGGGGTCGGAGAAATTCTCCGGGCTTACGTTCATTTCATGAAAGTAAAGAGAAACCAGTATTTCCATCACGCTCATGTCCCCGCCGATGTGTCCGCCCTTTCCGGATACGATCATCCGGATGACGTCCTTGCGGAGCTCATATGCTTTTGCTTTTAAATTTTCCATTTTTGCTCCTTTCATGGCGCACTGGCTGCGCCAACAATGGTAGATTCGGAAGTTTCCTTCCAAGCTTTTTCCTCCTGTCATTCACCGCGAAGATATGCTTTTACCTGCTCCTCCACCGGGTCGTACAGATCCGGTTTGATTCCCATGTATTTGCATGCCTCGTAGAGTACGGGAACCACATCCTTGTGGATACCGACGCAGTGATGAATGTACGGGCCTTCTACAATCTTTGCTTCCAGACGTTTGATATTGTCCACTTCCACCCACAGATAGGTACCCATACCTTTGGGACCGTCCACGCCTTTGGCGTTTCCAAGGAGCATGGAGTATTCGCCGTTGTCCCCGTCGAAACGCGCCAGAGTCACCAGGCCATGCTTTGCCTCGGCGGTGATGGCGCCGGGATGATCGAATGCCAGCGGATAGGTGATCTTAGGCGTCTCTCTCGCCACAGAGATGGGCCAGGGGCCGCAGTGCTGCAGAAGCTCGCCGTTTTCAATATCAGGATGGCGGATAGTCCAGTCCGCGAAAAAGCTTCTGGTCTCGCCCATGCCTGCCGCCTCTACCAGAAGCGCGGTGATAGCGCCGTGGATATCAGTCTCGCACACAACGGGGATTCCTTCCTCGTTGAGAAGGGAGTTTGCCGCGCAGGGCATGATGCCGATCTCAGACTGGAGCTGATTCCAGCACTGGATCGCCGCCGCCTGGCAGCCGTATTTGTCCACCAGATTCCTCATGGCGACCTTGAGGGCGGCCACATTCTCCAGCTCGTCGTCCTTGACTTCGATTTTCATATTTTCACGGCAGTACGCAACGACTTTGGCAACCTCGTTCCCCTCGGCTTTTACTTTTTTGATCTCGTCGGTCAGCTCCGGCATGGGAATCGGAGAAAGCTGAATGTTAAACTTCTCCAGAAGCTCTCCCTCATTGCACATGGTTGTCCAGAACTCAAAGGGTCTCGTGGAAATCTGCAGGATCCGCATATTACGGAAGGTCTTTACCACGTTGCAGACAGCCATAAAATCGCGAAGTCCTCTCTCAAAGACCGGATCGTCCAGACGGCAGTTTGTCATGTAGGTAAAGGGAATCTGAAATCTCCGGAGTACCTTTCCTGTGGCGAACAGGCCGCACTGCGTGTCCCGCAGACGCACGCCGTTCTCATCGGGGCGCTCGTCCAGCGGTCCCCAGAGAAGCACCGGAACATTCAGCTTTTTCGCCAGTCTGGCACATTCAAACTCCGTGCCAAAATTACAGTGGGGAAGAAACAGTCCGTCGATCTTTTCCGCTTTGAATTTCTCGGCAATCTTTTCCATATCCGCATCATTGTAGAGGAGTCCTTCCTCGTTGATGTCTGTGATATCCACGAAATCAATTCCCAGTTCCGTCAGGCGGTCCGCAGTCAGACCGCGGTATTTGACAGCGTCCGGCGCGCTGAAAATGCTGCGGCGCGTCGGCGCGTATCCAAGTTTAATTTTTTCCATAGGTTTCTACCTCCTTAGCAGCTATTTATTCTCGTTGCGTGCCTGAAGAGCCATCTTGGCCTGCAGGTTTCTCTGAGTCTGGTCGATCACTACCGCGAGGATGATCACCACGCCGCGGATGACCTTCTGCCAGAACTCAGACACACCGCACATAGTCATACCGTCATTGATCACGCCGATCACGAAGGCGCCCACAACAGTTCCAAGGACGGTTCCGGAGCCGCCGCTCATGGAGGTACCGCCCAGCACGGTCGCCGCGATAGCGTTCATTTCCCAGCCGTCGCCGGATGCCGGATGTGCCGCGGAAAGCTGCGCGGTATTGATCATACCTACCCAGGCTGCGCAGAAGCCGGAGATCATGTACACAAGAATCTTGATCTTGTCCGCCTTGATACCGGACAGACGTGCGGATTTTTCGTTGCCGCCCACTGCCAGGACATACCAGCCGAAGGGCAGTTTTTTCAGAAGAACGGCGGCGATCACCGCGAGGATGGCAAATACATAAACGCCTGCCGGGATGCTGGCAAAGTTGCTTCCCAGAGCCTTGAAGCCGGTGTTTCCAAGGCCTTCATAACCCGCGATATCGGAGAAGGTCGCTCCGTTGGAGCGCAGGTTCGCGAAGCCGCGGCAGATATACATGGTACCCAGGGTCGCGATAAAGGGCGCTACGTTCAGCTTGGTGATGATCAGACCGTTGGCCGCGCCGATGAGGCATCCCACAACCAGCATGAAGATCACGATCATGGGTACGCTGAAATAAAGGGTCACGCCTGCAAATTTAAGGGTGAGGCCTTCCTGGATCATTCCGCCGGCCAGCATACCTACCAGACCGACAACCGAGCCCACCGAAAGGTCGATTCCGCCGGTGATGATGACAAAGGTCATGCCAAGGGCCAAAATACCGTACAGCGCCACATGCTTCGCCACCATGGTCAGGGTGGAAGGAGCAAGGAAGTTGTCCTTTACAACGCTGAAGAAGATCACCAGAAGGATCAAAACGATAAAGGTACGCCCTTTTAACAGGGTCATTAATAATTGATTGTTGTTTGTTTTTTTGTTCATTGCTTACTTTCTCCTTCCCGCCTTACGCACTCTTGCCTGTGCCAAGTCCGGCATAGGATGTACGGACAAGAGTGTCCTCGTTGATTTCATCTCCGGCAAGCTCACCGGTGCATTTTCCGTTGGACAGTACATAAATTCTGTCAGCGATCGCCATGATCTCTTTCAGCTCGGAAGAGATCACGATAATAGAAAGTCCACGTTCAGAAAGGTCATGAATAATTTCAAATACTTCTGTCTTCGCCCCGATGTCAATACCGCGGGAAGGTTCGTCCAGAAGCAGAACCTTCGGCTTTGTCAGAAGCCCCTTGCCGATAACAACCTTCTGCTGGTTTCCTCCTGAGAGCGACAGGATCGGAAGCTTTTTGTCCGCCACCTTGATATGGATATCCTTGATCTGCTCATCTACCGCCGCTTCCTCCGCCTTATTGTTCAGGAAAATGCCTCTTACATAATCCTTTAAAGAAGAAATAGAGGTGTTCTTGCAGATATCCAGCGTCTGGATCAGTCCTTGACGCTGCCGATCCTCTGGCACCAGCGCGAAGCCGTTCTTGATCTGCGCGGAGATACTGGCTACCTTGAGCGGCTTGCCCTCGTAAATGATCTCCCCGGTATGCTCCGGCCGAAGTCCCATAAGACATTCAAACAGTTCGCTCCGCCCCGCGCCCAGAAGGCCGTAAATTCCAAGAACCTCTCCTTTTTTCAGGTACATGTTCACGTCCTCCAAAAGCCAGCCGCCGCCTGTCTTGGGAAGGTTCAGATTTTTGATCTCCAAGATCTTTTCCGCATGGTCCAGATCGATGCCGCGCTCAAAACGATGGTACTCTGTGTTCTTTCCCACCATGTTTTCTACAATCCAGCTCAGCTCGATGTCCTTGACCGCCGCGTCCGCCACATATTTTCCATCCCGGAGAATGGTCACGTGATCTCCGATCTCCATGATCTCTTCCAGACGGTGAGATATGTAAACAATGGAAATCCCCTGTTCCAGAAGCTCTTTCATAATTTTGAAAAGAACCTTTACTTCCGCGGCGGAAAGGGAGGAAGTGGGCTCGTCCATGATAAGGACTCTCAGATCGTCCTGGATCAGGTTGCGCGCGATCTCCACCATCTGCTGCTGCCCCACACGGAGGTCTCCCACCATGGTGTCCGGCGGGATCTCGTGCTCCAGCCGCTTCAGGATCTTTTCCGCGCCTTTGATATGCTCTTTGTCATTGAGGAACAATCCTTTCTTTTCCTCATGACCGATAAAGATGTTCTGATAAACTGTCATATTGGAAAAAAGACTAAGCTCCTGATGGATAATGCCGATGCCCTTTGCCCGGGCAGCGTTGGTGTCCTTAAAATACACTTCCTGTCCGTCCATGTACATTTTTCCTGCGGAGGGCTGTTCGATTCCGGCGATCATTTTCATCAGTGTGGATTTTCCTGCGCCGTTCTCGCCGATCAGAACGTTTACCTGGCCTTTGAGAAGGTCGAAGGAAACACCGTCCAGCGCTTTGGTGCCTGGATAAATCTTATCTATTTTTTCACAATGGAGAACAACATTGGGATCGTCAAACATAATGCTCCTCCTTTTTATTCAATCGTTAAGGAAACCGGAGTGATGGTTACAGTGTCTGCGCTCTCTGTAGCCGCACCAGCAAAGGTCACCGTCTTTCCCGCCACGCTGTCATCTAGCGCAAGAGGCGCCACCACCTGCGTGTCTACCTCGGAGTTCAGCGCTTTTCCGTACTGAGACCATTCTGTCTGATTGGTAAAGGACTCGAAGTTTTTCACCGTCTGTACGTCTCGGAGCGCGGTGCCGGAGTAAACGCCGCCGGCCTGGATGCGGATCTCCGCGTCGCCGGTGTAGCCCTCCGGCTCGATCAGCAGATAATATTTCGGGGTATCGGTATTAAATTCCACGATCTTTGCCGTACCGGAAACTGCCGCCGCCGTTCCTACACCGTCTCCGTCCAGCACCTCTGCCAGGTCCGCGGCTCCATCGGTGATCTCCGCAGCCACCTGTTCCCAGTCGCTGCTGGACTCCGCCGCGGAATCAAATACTTCCTCTCCGGAATATGCCGCTTCTTCCCCGATGGGAACGACTTTCACAATGCCGCAGCCGGTAACGGACACTGCCATGACCGCTGCCATCGCCATAAAGAATACTCTTTTTTTCATATCTATCTTCTCCTTGCAGTTTTAAGATAAAAGGCGGCGCACTGCACCGCCTTTTGAGATATGTTCTGAAACATTTCGCAATGATTATTCTGCCTCTGTCTCCTCGGTTTCTGTTTCTTCTGCCGCTGCGTCGTCTGCCGCCTCTTCTTCGGCTGCTGCCTCGTCGGTTACTTCTTCTTCGGCTGCTGTGTCATCTGCCGCGCCTTCTTCTGTGTATACGAAACCGGAAAGGTTGTCTGTGTTGTCAGCGGTAACAGCTACACAGGGGATAAGCTGTTTTTCCTGCTCCGGAGCTGTTCCGTTCAGATATGCGTCCGCCTGCTCTACTGCCATCTCAGTGATCAGAGCGATCTGCTGAAGAGCGGTACCTACCATGTTGCCGGATTTGATGTATGCGTTTGCTTCGTCGGAGCCGTCAACGCCGATGATCTTGATATCCTCGCGGTCTGCGTCGATACATGCCTGAACGGCGCCGCATGCCATGGTGTCGTTTCCGCAGATGATTCCGGTGATCTCCGGATTGGACTGAAGAATGGCCTCGGTCTTTTCATATGCCTCGGTCTGATCCCAGTTCGCGGACTGCTGAGCTACCATCTCAAGATCCGGATACTCGTCGATCACAGAGTGGAAGTTGTCGGAACGAACCTGGCAGTTTGTGTCGGATTCCAGTCCCAGAAGCTCCGCGTACTGTCCTTCATAGTTCATAGCCTCTACCCATGCTTCTGCGATAGCTGCCGCGCCCTGCGCGTTGTCCGCTACGAGCTGCGCGACTGCAAGACCGGACTCATTGATCTCACGGTCTACCAGGAAAGTGGGGATTCCGGCGTCATAAGCTTTCTGCACTGCCTCGATAGAAGCGTCTGCGCCTGCGTTGTCACAGATGATGGCTGCCGCGCCGTCCGCGATGGCTGCTTCAAACATCTCAAGCTGTTTTGCCGCGTCGTCGTCATGAGACTGGCATTTTACTTCGTAGCCAAGCTCCTCTCCTTTTGCGGTCGCAATGTCCTGAACTGTCTTGAAGTAGGGATTGGAGGGGGAAGGAGTGATGCAGTAGATGATGTTGCTTCCTCCGCCCGGGAGCAGCTCTGCTTCTTCCGCCATAACCGGCGCGCTCAATGCGGAGACTGCCATTGCTGCTGTCACTGCACATGCCAACATTTTCTTCACTTTCATTTTTTGTCCTCCTTTATATGTAGGTTTTTTGTGCGGTCGTCCTGCCGCGTTTGTGATTTTTATTATAAATATTTATATATTTATTTCAATAGTTTTTTGGTATTTTTACGTTCATTTCGTCCATATATACAATTATATTTATTTAAAATTATTCAATTTGCACATATTTTCTCCTTCTCTCCCTGCATTATGTACGCTTTTCTATTTCCTCTTTCATAAACGTTTATATAAATTTTTATATAAATTATTTTTAAATTCTCAAATAACTCTATACAAATATCATTTATATAACCTCATCAAAAAAGGAACCCCTGAGCACTTCCGTGACTTTTGGGATTCCTTTTCTTAGATCAATATTCTTTTTTGACATCTGCCGGATCTATTGCGTAGGTTTCCAGAAATTCTTCCAGATCCTTCTGTCCCCGCAGCAGCGCTGTCTCCGTAAATTTTCCTGTTTTACGGTCGCGAAAGCCGGCCACCTGCTCTCCGCTGCAGATACTGGAGCGGATCACCGGCGCCAGGCGCTCCCGGTCATATGGCGTTACCGTCCGTTTCTTTTTCCCAAACAGCATCCCCGCCGCCTCCTTTCCGGCTTATATCTGCCTTTTAGATATTTTCTCCCCGCCAGTGTTCTATGTAGTCCAGGATTTCCCCGGGATCGTCCATAAACTCGCATAGCTTCAGATTCTCTCTGTCCATAAACTCTTCCTCCGCCGTATGCCGCAGAAGCTCCCGCACAATATCATAATATCCTCTGATATTGTACAGTACGATGGGACGGTCCAGCCGCCTGAGACTTTTCAGGGTCAGTATCTCGAAAAATTCCTCGTACGTGCCGATCCCTCCCGGAACCACGATGGTCGCCTCTGATCTTTCCTCCAGAAGCTGCGTTCTCTCCCGCATGGTTTCCGTAAAAATAAATTCCGAGCAATTCTCATACAGCACCCCGGGGCGGTCAAAAAAGGTGGGAGCGATCCCCAGAATATATCCATGTTCCGACGCGGCGCCTCTGGCGGCAGCGCCCATAAGGCCTTCCTTCCCGCCTCCGAACACCAGGCCGTGGCCGCGGGCGCCCATCATTTTTCCAAGGGTCTCTGTTTTTTCATAATAAACCGGATCCAGCTTCGCGCTGGAGGCTCCGTAAATGCAGATATTCATGAGCTTTTCTCCTCCCGGGCCGCCCTCCGGAGCCTAGCCAAGCATTTCGTCCTTTTTGGCAAGAATGGCTTCCACAGCCGCGCATGCCGGGCAGTCGCAGTATTTCGCCCCGGCGGCCTTCAGCTCTCTTCCATGAGCGGCGACGCCCTTCGCTTTCTCTTCTCCGCCGAACACCTTTGCTCCCATTTCAGATTCCGCAAAGCTGATCAGGCCGTCCACTGTAACAATGTCCGCCTCCAGCTCCGCGATATACGCTTTCGTCTCCTCGGCTTCCTTTTCTGTTCCCGCGGCGTCCAGCCATTTCTGTGCCGCGTCCTTTGCCTCCTGGCTGCAGGAAAAGGCCGCCATAAGCTCCTTTGACTTCTCAGCTACATACTCCCGTACTTCATTCTTCATTGCCAAGCCTCCTTTTGAGATTTTTCTCTATTATAACACCGGCAATTAAAAAAGCCAAATCCTACGGCCGCCATTTTACATATTTTGAAGCATTTCAGATTACTGTTCACTCCCGGCATTTTCACTTGCTGAAAATGCACGGGCCAGTACAAAAAATGACCAAAGAATCCAGACCCTCGCCATCCGTAAAACCGCACTGCGACACAGAATCATCGGTCAAAATGAATACCGCTCCAGTAAACACACTCTCTCATTTTCGTTTCCGGAAGAAGCGTTACTCCGTCCAGCGCCCATTTCTTGTACTCCTCGAAACCTACGCGGTCGATAATATAACCAATGTGTTCTTTTCCCCCTGGCGCATCGGGGCTGATATATTCTTTCACGAACCGGTATGTATTAAGGATAATTTTTACAATGGTATCCTCATCCGTCCATATCAGAAAGTCCTCTCCCAGTCTCGGATTTTTCTTTCCGGTTCTTCCCATGAGAGTCAGCTTGTAATATTTCTTCGGACTTCTTGTCCATGCTCTTGTAGGACATTTGGTAATACACACACCGCAGCCGATGCATTTCTCCTCGTCGCGGATGATCTTATAGTTTTCCATGCGCAGAGCGTTGACAGAAAGGCTCCTGCAGCCTTTGACACATGCCTGACAGCTTACACAGCGGGAAGGATCGTACTGGGGCATCGTCATACCGATAATCCCGAAATCGTGAAGTCTTACCTTCGCGCAGTCATTTGAGCAGCCCGTAAGAGCCACCTTAAAATGAAGGTCATTGGGAAAAATTTCTTTTTCAATCCGCTTTGCAAATTTGGATGTATTGTAATTGGCAAAGGGACAGACATTGTTTCCGATGCAGGCGCAGATATTTCTTGTCCCGGAGGCAGGATACCCTGTTCCCGGATCCTGTTGGTTAATTTCCAAAATCTCGATGATCGGCTGAAGCATTTCATTGATGGCATCCATATCCTCCAGACGGATCCCTTCGATCTCAAATCCCTGGCGGGTCGTCAGGTGGACAATTCCATTTCCATATTTTTCCGCGATCTCCTGCACCATCCCCAGAATCTCCGCTTTCAGATAGCCTCCCGGAACACGGATCCTGGAAGCCCCCTCACCTCTTACCTTACCGATTCTGTAAGCGTTTTTTTTAGCCTTTTTTGTGTTGATATCCAGACCCATTTCCCATACCTCCCGTTTAATCAATCAGATCCTTGCTCTCGGCATAATTAAATACCGGCCCGTCAAGACATACATAGGCAGCGTTCATTTTGCAGTGGCCGCATTTTCCGAGACCGCAGCACATTTTTCTCTCGTGAGAGATCCAGATGCTGCTCTCTGCCGCACCAAGCTTCAGGATTTCCATAATGGTGAAACGAATCATTACCGGAGGACCCACTGTGATAAACACGGTGTTTTCTATGTCGTCGATCTGAAGATCCGGTATATACTTTGTCACCATACCAGTCAGTCCTTCATAGCCCTCCGGAGCGGTGTCCACGGTTTTAAACACCTGCAGATTTTTTTCCCACTCTTTGAAGTCTTCCTTAAAGAGAATATCCTCAGGAGACTTAAATCCCGCAATCAAAGTGACCTTTTCCGCATCCTGCGGATTTGCGCTGAAATAGTCCACAATGCCCTTTACCGGAGAAAGACCGGTTCCGCCTGCCACTACCACCACTTCTTTTCCCCTGAAGTTTTCAATGTCGAAGCCGTTTCCGTACGGTCCGCGCATAAGCAGGGAATTTCCTTCATAATGTTCAAAAATTCTGTTTGTAACTCTGCCCACTTTACGGATGGTCAAGTCCACATAGTCTTTTCCGATTCCGCTGACAGAGATAGGCGCCTCTCCGTATTTGGGTATGGAAACCTCAAAAAACTGCCCTGGCTTTACCTCTCCCTCATAGCTCATGCGAAAGGTGTATTCAATATCCGTATGCCGGATAATTTCCTTTACCTGGGCCGGAAACGGAATATATTCGTTCTTCATTCAGCCTTCCTCCTTTGCCAGTCTGTTAATTATATTCACATAAGATATGTACTCGGGACATACTTCATCGCACCGGCCGCAGCCCACACACATGGGATATCCAAAACGCTTTTCAAAATCATAGATCTTATGCATGACTTTAAAACGCATTTTTTCACCCTGCGTTTTGCGGAAGCTGTTTCCTCCCGCAATATCGGTATATCCGTCCACCTGGCAGGACGCCCAGACTCTTCTTCTTTCTCCTGCATTTTCATTATCACGGTAAGTAATATCCTGCATGGTAAAGCAGGTGCAGGTCGGACAGACGGAATTGCAGCGGCCGCAGCCGATGCAGCGGCTTCCGTACTCTGCCCAGAGAGGATTTGAGAACGTCTCCGTGGAAAGCTTTTCAGGAAAAGTCACTTTTTCTTTGTTTTCCCTTACATAATCCGGTACCGCTTCACAGACAGATACTTCTTCCGTCAAAAAATAGCGCTGAAGCTCTTCCAGACGGCAGTCCGCCCGATACAGCTCTCCTTCCGGCTTCAGATACAGGTCATACTCCTCTGTGCGGTTTGTTCCCATACTCACACAGAATCCTGTTCCGCAGGTTTCACTGCATCCCATCAGTACAAAACGCGCTTTTTCCCTCAGTCTCTTATAATAAAAATCCTCCGGTCCATTGTTCAGGTAAATGGCATCAAGGCGCTTCACCGCATGAAGATCACAGCTTCTCAGAAAAATCAGAAGCTTCTTGTCTGTACAGGAAGGAACCCTTGTCTCCTTTTCAGTAAAATAAAACAGAACTTCGTTGACGGCAAGAAGCGCTTCCTTAAAGGAATAGTCAGATCTTTTTGACCACTCGATTTCATCCAGGGAACCGACTTTTCCATATCGGATCACATCCGTATCCGAAAAGCATCCCTCGCCGGGATACAGTTTCGGCGCAAAAATATCATAGTCCTGCTTCAGCCTGCCGAATATTTCATCGGCTGTTTTTCTTGACAGTTGATATCCCATAACTTAACTCCTTTTCTTTGAATTTAAAAATCCATGTTTTTAAATATGGTCTCCGCAGATTTCATTTGAAACAGCACAGCGAATCAACTTATTGTTTTTTCTCAGTCTTATCTTAAAACAGGCAAAAAAAATATTCCGTGACAGATGTCACGAAATATCATTTTCACAAAAAAGATCTGAAGTTTTCCGGTATCAGTCAGGATCCTCCGGATTTCCGGTTTTATAAAAGCGGGACATTCTCTCCGCGTCAGGAATCCATATCTTCTTTTTTTCCATCAGAATAAGACCGCTGTCCGCCAGCCTCCGGCAGGCACGTGAGGCAGTCTCCCGCGGAACTCCCAGAAGATCCGCCAAAAATGTAACACTTAAATCCATATCGATCAGTATTCCTCTTTCTTCCGAAACACCAAAATCTCTCGCTAGTTTCCACAGCTTGGAAGCAAGCTTTCTCTCGAGATAAATGCTCCCCACTGTGTTTTTCAACTGGTGTCCCAGTCTCCAGAGTTTTCTTTCCTGATACTGGAACAGGTTTTTTGTCAGCGCAAAATCATCCTTCATGAGCGCCAGAAGCTGTACCCTCTTTATTACAAAAAAAATACACTTTTCAATGGTCTCGCAGAAAATAGTATTATAATCTCCCACAAGGCTCTCATTTGCGATATTATCTTTTCCCAGAATAAACAGAATTTTCTTTTTCCCGCACTTTGTCAGATTATAGATCTGCACCTTTCCCTCCATGATAAAAAAAATAGAAGGATTCTTTTCCCGCGCACGGATAAACTGCCGCCCCTTTGGATGCTCTATCTGCTGTCCCGCCTGCAGGAAGAGACTGCGTGTAGAAGGTTTACAGTCTTTCAGGACCCACAAATTTTCCAGATTCTTATGTCCTTCCATATGTATCCCTCCTTTTTATTTCTGAATACCCTTCCTCAGTCTGCTCACCTGGCTCTGCTGTGATCAGATCTGCTTCCGCTGTCCTTCTGTATTGGTTTCCGCAGCCTCATTTTATCATCTTCACCGTGACAGCGAAAGAGAAAAATTTTCATTTTTTATCCGCGTCCTGTGTCCCCGCTTCCGGCATCCTTTTCCTTCATAACGGAAGCCTTATATTTCTTCCCTGTAAGGAGAAGCCCGCTTGTGAGAGCGGTAAAGGGCGCCACGGTCACCAGACCGAAGCTTCCCACAATAGTATCCAGGATCTCGGCGGACACATATTTATAATTCAGTATGTTTTCTATGGGCGTTCCCTGAGCCATGAACGTCATCAGAAGGGCAATATATCCCCCGGAATAGGCCAGAAGGAGCGTGGTGGTCATGGTTCCCATGGCCGCGCGCCCTACGTTCATTCCGGAGCGCATGGCCTCTTTCCAGCCGATATCAGGCTTTTTATGCACCACCTCGTTGACCGCGGAGGTAATATCCACAGAAAGATCCATCATTGCCCCCGAGGCGCCGATAAAAATGCCGCTCATAAAGATCTGTGTGAGATTCAGATTCTGATACCCTGCGTATAAAAGACTTTCCGAGTAGGACATCACAGCTCCGTGGATTTTGAAGGCGTCCGTAAAAACACAGCCCAGGATACAGGTCACAAGAACTCCCAGAAGAGCGCCGCTGCAGGCGGATATTGTCTTCATATCGAATCCGTATACAAGAAATATGATCAGCAAGGTCAGAAAAGCCGTGATCAGAATTCCGCACCATATGGGATTGATTCCTCCAAGATATGCCGGAACCAGAATCTTCCATATGGCAAGGACGGTTATTACAAAGGAATAAACGGAACGCAGTCCTGTGCCTCCCGCGAAAAGGATCAGAAACAGAACGAACATTCCCGCCAGGATCATTTCTTTATCCAGCCGGTAGTGATCGTTCATGGTAACAGAGGTGATCCCGCCGTCCCCGTAGCTTACCACCACATGGGCTATATCCCCCGCCTCAAAAATTTTATCGGACTCCAGAGAGCCGCTGAGCATATTAACCGCCCGTGTGGTTTCTCCTTTGAATTTTCCGCCCAGAAGCTCCACTTGGCAGTACTGTTCCCCGGACTGGATCAGTCCCGAGCTTCTCACGGCGCTTTCATCTGTGGATATCACTTTTGCCTTTACTTTATCTGTTCCCTGATAAATAAGAGCATCCTCATAGCCCGTGGGAAGAGCTATGAGGATGACAATCAGCAAGACCGCTATGATGGAAACAGAATGTTTTTTCAGTCTGTCCTTCATTTTTTTACTGTACTCCTGTCAGTGCCGCCATTTTATTGTAAATATCCGTGTTGTCGTAGTATCCGCCGAATTCCTCCTGTCCGGCGCCCATGGCGAACACTTCTACAGGAAGTCCTGTATGCGCGTATGAGGAGAAGTTAATACCGGATTTGTTGTTCAGGATATGGGTGATGGTTACTGTCAGCGGCTCGTAGCTTCCGTATAACAGATATTCTTCCTGAGAAAATTCTTCCTCGTCTCCTGTACGGCTCATGGTTTCTTCATAGGCTGCCTGCAGCTTCGCGTATTCATAATCCGTCATTACAAGAGTGCCGCCGGTCTCTCCTTCCGGATGCTGATCCTTGCTGTCCGCCTGGTTCGTGGTTTCGGCTTCTCCCTGGGGAGCCTGAAGACCGAACAGCTCTGTCACATCCTTCATCACTGTGTCAAAATCTGTCTTATTCTCTTTGTATCCCGTCACATAATCAGAATCAAATTTCGCGTAGGAGATCTTCTGATTGGTAAGGTTTGTAAGGAAGGTGTCATAATCTGTTCCCGCAAAACCGATGGTGAGACCGCCGGTTTCATGGTCGCCTGTTACCAGGATCAGGGTCTCGTCAGGATGCTCGTTGTAGAATTCCACAGCTTTTCCTACCGCCTCGTCCAGAGCAACCGTATCTGTGATCGTAGCTCCCGCGTCATTCGCGTGACATGCCCAGTCGATCTTTCCGCCCTCTACCATCATAAAGAAACCGGTATCGTTGTTCAGCACTTCGATTCCTTTTTCCACATAATCGGCCAGAGCCCACTCTCCTTCTTCCAGATCCATGTCATAGCTCATTGCGTCGTCGTCCGCAAGAGTTTCGTCAATTACAATAGCTTTTCCGCTCTCAGCGGTAAGGGCCTCCGCCTCGGCCTTAGTCTTTACAACCGTGTATCCGGCCTCCTGAGCAAGCTGGTAAAGATCCGTCTGATCCTCATTCTCTCCTGTGGGGCTTAAAAGACCGCCGCCCGCAAAATAGTCAAATTCGCTGGCAATCAGCTCTTCGCCGATTTCATAGTAATTGCTTCTGGACGCCTGATGCGCGTAAAAAGCCGCCGGAGTGGCATGGTTCAGGTTTACTGTTGAGAGGATGCCCACCTTGTAGCCAAGCTGCGCTTTCAGTTTCTCCGCGATGGTCTCGTAGGAAACCTCCATGTTTTCGTCCATGTTGATGGTTCCGCTGTAGGTCTTATGTCCTGTCGAAATAGAAGTAGCGGTGGAAGCGGAATCCGGACAGAAGGAAGTACTGTCGTAGGTCTGGGCGGATCCGGCCACCGGAAACTGCATCATGTTCAGCTTGTTTTCACTTGTGAGGATCTCATCCCCGTCGTCCTCCACAGCATTGAGATAATAATTGGTGGTCTGGATCTGAGGATAACTCATTCCATCGCCGATAAACAGAAAAATATACTTCGGTGCTTTTGCAGCAGCTTCAGTTTCCGCGGTTTCCTGTGTTTCCGCAGCGGATACTGCCTGAGCAGGCGCCGCGCAGGGTACTGTCAAAGCTGCAGCCAATAATAATGCGCTGATTTTTTTTGCGTTCATAACACGTTGTTCTCCTTTTTCTTTCCCATTATTTCAGGTTCTGATCCAGGGTCTGTTTCCCTGACGCAATTAGATTATCAGTTCATTATTAAAAACACATTCGCTGTTCTGTTAAATCTAAATCAAATTTTCCGGGAAATGTAAAAATCTGAAAATTTCTGTCTTCTCTGCCAAGAAAGCTTTTACAGCTTCATCACATCCTTCAGAGTCCGGCACAGAAGGCCGAAATCAATGGGCTTAGAAATATGAGCGTTCATGCCCGCCGCCGCTGTGGCGGAAAGATCCTCCGCAAAGGCGTTGGCTGTCACCGCGAGAATAGGAACACTCTCCGCGTCTCTTCTCTTCATTTTGCGGATGGCCCTGGCCGCTTCGCAGCCGTCCATCTCCGGCATCTGCATATCCATCAGGATCACGTCGATCTCATATTCCTCCGAGCCGCCAAAAATCTCCACAGCCTCGCGGCCGTTCCACGCCTTCAGCACCTGAGCGCCGTACATGGACAGCAGCTCACAGGCAATCTCCATATTGATCTCGTTGTCCTCCGCCAGAAGGATCTTCCTGCCTGACAAAAACTCCTCGTCCGACTGCTGTTCCCGGCCTGCCTGCGCAGCTTCCACAAAACTCTCCTCCGGAATCCCCTCATTTTTTTCTTCTTCCGGCACCCTTCGGAAAGGAAGAATCACCGTAAATACGCTTCCTTTTCCAAGCTCGCTTTCCACATAGATCTCTCCGTTCATCTGTGAAAGAATATTTTTTACAATAGGCATTCCCAGGCCGGTTCCGGATACATTTTTTGCCCCGAACCTTACCTCCCTTTCATATGGAATGAAAATCTTATCCAGAAAATCCCTGGACATTCCTACTCCGGTATCGCTGAGGGCAAACTTATACTTCACAAACTCCTGGCTTTCTATTTCACTTACGTCAAGAGAAATCCGGTCTCCTTTTGAGGTGAATTTCACCGCGTTGGACAAAAGATTGCTGAATATCTGAGTGACCCGGAAGGAATCCCCGTAAACCTCCTTTGTCTTTATATCAAAGCGGAGATCAAAGCTTTTTTCTTCTTTTGCTATCTGATCGCGCACCATCGCCGTGCAGTCCGTGATACATTTTTCCAGATCAAAATGGCTGCTGTCCAGGGTGATCTTGCCCTTTTCCTGCTTGGATATTTCCAGGATGTCGTTGATCAGCCCCAGGAGCTGACGGCTGGACAGATTGATCTTATCCATGTATTCTCTGATTTTTTCAGGATCGCCGAGGTGCTTATCCGCCAGCTCGGAAAGACCGATGATAGCGTTCAGCGGCGTCCTCATATCATGAGACATGTTAGAAAAAAATGAAATCTTGGACTCCTCGCTTTCCCGGGCGGTTTTCAGCGACTCCTTCAAAAGCTGCATCTGTCCAAGCTGCTCTTTTTTCTCCTCATCCACCTCACGGAAGCAGAGCACAGCCTCCTCCGGGTTCAGAGACTCGTCAAAAAGAAGGCGGACGTTTACCCAGCGGTATTCACCGTCGAACATCCTCTGAAAATCCCCGCCGTAATCACGGACTCTTCTGGACACAAGGCTCCTGATATTCTCCAGGGAAAAGCTTGTCCTGAAATCCTCAAAAACCTCCGGTTTCATCAGTTCTCCCATGGTATTCATCAGAAGCTCATACCTTCCCTCAGGCGGTATTTTGTTTCTCACATAATCCGATCCCTTGATCATCTCATAGGTGCCACCGGAAAAATCCATACGGTAGATGGCGTAGTAGGAATTGCCCAGAACCCGGACCGTCTCGTTGGTTCTGCGGTAAGTTCTGTTTATTTTCTCCTCCCTTATGGTCATCACGAGAAATACAACAAGGTACACCAGAAGAATAGCCCCGTACCATATAGAAATCGTGCGCACGCCGCCCAGAAGAGAGCTGTAGGGAATCGTAGCGATAGAGATCCATCCATTGTCGGCTATATCATAATAAGCGGCTCTTTTATCTCCTCCCGGAGCATAAATATAAGCGCTTGTACTGTCAAAGCTTCCGTCCTGAATTTTTGAAACGATCTGATCCATATACTGCTGCATTGTGTCGCCTGTGATATCAAAGGGGGCGTTGGCATAGATAAGATCGCCGGAGGAATCACAGAGATAATAGGCGCTGCCGTCCGGGAGCCTGCTGTCCTGGTTTTCCATGCGGAACTGTTCCGGAAAAATATCAAAGGCCACTACGTTTCCGGGAACCGCCCCCGCCTGAGCGATGGTGAGCACCATCCGCCCGGAGATAGCATCCTCATAACCGTCTGTAAAAATGACGTCTCCCTTTGCCGCTATAGCCGCGGAGTACCACTCCGATCCCTCCACATCGTAGCTGGCATCCCCTTCCCAGGGATTGGCGGCAATGATCTTCCCGGCAATGACCGCATAGGGATCCACCGTATTTTCTCCGAGAATTCCGGTAATATCTTTCATAAAAGACTGAATCCATTTTTCCGGATCATCGCTCTCCTCAAGCTGATGGTCAATATATCCTGTGCATAAGCGCAGCATTGTCTCATAGGCCACGAGACTTCTTGTATTTTCCACCGAATAGCTGTGAGCGATCTCATTTCCCATACTCTGCGCATTGGACAGAAGAATTCCCCTCACGACCAGCAGGCTGCATCCCGCCATGGCCAAAACAACGAGAAATATCACCGCTCTTTTTTTCAGGCCGCTCTTTGCCTCCCTGTTTTTCCTTTTCATTGGCTGTACTCCCTGAGGATTTCTGTCAGCTCACGATAATTTTTCTGAAGCTCCGGAAGCTTCGCCTTCGCTTCCTCCGCTTTATCCTCACGGAGCAGATTGGTGATCTCCGAAGCGTTATTAAAAAGTGTCTGAAAGGACAGATTGCCGCATACTCCTTTGAGAGTGTGCGCCGCGGTCAAAGCCGCGTCCATATCTCCCTCCGCGAAAGCATCCGTAAGCTTCTGCGCGTTGAGATCGTCAAGAAACCTTAACGTGAATTTCAGATAAAGACCTTCATTCCCCATAAATCTCTCAATACCAGCCCTTACGTCCACACCTGTCATTTCCAGTTTTTCTTTTAATTTCTCATTCATCCTTTTTCTCCTATCTGTTGTAAAGTTTGCGCAGTTCCTTTTCTGCTCCGAAAAATGCCTCCAGCAGCCTGGGATTAAACACTCCGCACTGCCCTTCCTCTATCATTTTTCTGGCCTCGTCAAAGCTGAAAGCGTCCTTATAAACCCGCTTGCTCACCAGCGCGTCATAGACGTCCGCAATTGACACGATCTGTACCCACACGGGAATCTCATCCCCCTTCAGACCGTCCGGATATCCCTTCCCGTTCCATCGCTCATGATGGTGTCGGGCGATATCATAGGCGTAATGAAAAACCTCATGTCTTCTTAGCTGGGGGATTCTTTCCAGCAGCTCCGCTCCCTGAAGAGTGTGGGTTTTCATAATCTCAAACTCCTCCTGGGTGAGCCTTCCCGGTTTGTTGAGAATGGTATCGGAAATGGCGATCTTGCCTACGTCGTGCATGATGGCGGCCATGGAGATCAGCCGGATATCTTCCCGGGTGAGCCCTTCGCCCAGAAACGTATTCGCGAGAAGATATTCCGTGATCCCGCTGATCCTCTGCACGTGTTCTCCTGATTCTCCGCTCCGGAATTCGATCGCGGTAGACAGAGCTTCGATCATTCCCTTATTCAGATCCATAATCTCCAGCTCTTTATTGATCAGCTCCTGCTTCTGGACCTCCGCCACGCGGCTCAGCTTGCGCCTGGACAGAAACAGCTCGATCACGGAATCCACCCGCCGTTTAACCACATAGGGAACTACCGGCTTGGCGATCACGTCCATCACGCCCAGCCCGTACCCTTCCTTCACCACCTGCTCGCCCGCTTCGGCAGTAATGAGAAACACGGGAATAGTATCCAGGATATCCGTACCCGATTTCAGAATTCTCAGAAGCTCCACACCGTCCATCACAGGCATCATCACATCCAGAAGCACAGCGCAGATATGATCTTTTCTGCTTAAAAGCACTTCCAGACATTCCTTTCCGTTTTCTGCCTCCGCGATCTGATAAGTATCCTTAAAGATTTCTGCCAGGATCACCCTGTTTATCTCACTGTCATCCACGATCAGAATGGTATCCGCCGTAACCCTGCTCTGCTCTTCTATTGTTTGTCCGTCCATTCCGTCCCTCCTCAATTTTAAATATTCTGTACTTTTTGTACTGTAAAGCATAATTTATATTCTGCTGTATTTTCTGGTAACAGTTCAGCCATACAGTGATCGGGAAGCATAAAACATGCTTGCATGTTTTTGCGCGCGGACATCTGTATGAGTTGAACTGTTACATTTTCCGCACTTCTATCAGCCTCCGCTATGCCGGACCAGGCATCTGTCCGGCAGCCTCTTTTCAGGAATTCTCACATCTGTAGGCAATGATCGTGACAGTTCCCTTTCCTTTATAACGTTTTACAGAGTATTTTTTCGGAAATGCCTCGATCAGATCCGGCAGCTTGGAAAAGCCGTAGGTTCTTGCGTCAAAGTCAGGTTTTGCCCGCTTGATATACTGCCCCGCGGAGCTGACGTTTACATATCCGTCGTTTTCCTGGTATTTATCCCAGGCGATCCTGAGAAGCTTATGGATCTCCTGCATATCGTCGCCCTGAGATTCCGCCTCAGAAACCTCCAGCTCCTTTTTTCCGCTGTTTTTGCTGTTTTGCTTCGCATTGTGATTATCTGTGCTTTTATTCAGGTTTTCCAGAAATACAAATTCGTCGCAGGCATTCCGGAAAGCCACCGGAGTATTTTTTTCACCTACTCCCATTACATACACGCCGGATTCGTGGAGCTTAATAGCCAGCGGCGTATAATCGCTGTCGCTGGCGACGATGACAAAAGCGTCGTACAGTCCTCTGTGCAGCAGATCCAGAGTGTCGATCACGAGAGCCATGTCCGTGGCGTTTTTCCCGGACACATAGTCAAACTGCTGTTCCGCCTTGATCGCAAGGCGCTTCAGCTCCTCCTCCCAGTTTTTCAGCGTTTCCTTCCGCCAGTTTCCGTAAGCTCTTTTTACGACAATACGCCCTTTGGCGGAAATTTCCTGTATCACAGCTTCCAGCCTGGACAGCTGGGTATTATCTGCGTCGATCAGCATTGCTATACTTTCAAGATTCTTCATAAATTATTTTCTCCTGACGAGCCTCCTGTTTGCTTTCATATTTGAAATATATCATCTTCTGTTAAAATTGTAAATATTTCTGGAATTTTATAATAGAATATGATAATATCGAAGGAATGAAATTTGCAGCAGTTCTTAAGTTATCATAAAAAATAAGTGGTTACTTTATTTATGACAACCTTAGAACTGTTATTTCACAGGGAGAGACAAATATGATTCATTTATTATCTGTTCTATTCATCAAAAACCGGCAGAATTATTCGTCCCCCAGAGTACGGCAGGCATACGGCACCCTCTGCGGCGCCGTGGGGATCGGTCTGAACCTGCTCCTTTTTCTCGGAAAATGGATCGCCGGTTCGCTGAGCAATTCGATCGCCATTACCGCCGACGCCTTCAACAATCTTTCCGACGCCGGATCCTCTATTATAACTTTGATCGGATTCCGTATTTCCGGACAGAAGCCCGACCCGGAGCATCCCTTCGGTCACGGGCGGATGGAGTATATCTCCGGTATGCTGGTGTCCGTAGCGATCCTGATCATGGGCTTTGAGCTGGTAAAATCCTCCGCCGAAAAAATCCTCCGCCCGGAGGCGATCGACAGCAGTCCTGTGATCCTTGGCATCCTGGCGGCGTCCATTCTGGTAAAGCTTTATATGTTTTACTATAACCGTTCCATCGGCAAAAAAATAGAAAGCGCGGCCATGCGGGCAACCGCCATGGACAGCTTAAGCGATACCGTCTCCACCGCCCTGGTGCTGGCCGCCACGGTGATCAGTCAGCTCACCGGGCTTCTTCTGGACGGCTGGCTGGGCGTTCTTGTAGGTATTTTCATTTTTTATACGGGCGGATCCACCTTAAAGGAAACCATGGACCTTCTTCTGGGGCAGCCCCCCAAAAAAGAATTTATCAGGGAGATCCGGGACATTGTAATTTCCCATCCTCTGATTTATGATATCCATGATCTCATTGTACATGACTACGGACCGGGACGGCTGATGATCTCACTTCACGCGGAGGTTGACGCCGACGGGGATATCCAGGCCATCCACGAGCAGATCGACCACATAGAGCATGAGCTTCAGGAAAAGCTCCACTGCTCCGCCACCATCCATATGGACCCTATCGTCACCAACGACGCGGAGGTGCTGGAAATGAAGGATACTGTCCAGGGCATTGTCCAGGATTTTGACAGCACCTTCAGTATGCATGACTTCCGTATGGTCAAAGGCACCACCCGCACCAATCTGATCTTCGATGTATCCGTTCCGAGCGGAGCCCGGTATACGGATAATCAGATTGTGAACGAGCTGAAAAACCGGATCCATCAGATTCCGGGCAGCAGGTATTTCGCCGTGATCCAGATCGATCACGAATACTATTGACCCGGGTATTCTATAATATAAATTAACAGCAGAATGACGGTCCCGGAACCGTCGTCCTGCTGTTTTTAATTTCTTTCGTATATTTATTCCGTATATTACAGAAGCCTTGCTTCTGCTCCGGTCCTCTCAGTCATAAAACTGTATCCCCATCAGCGTAAGGCCGTGAGCCGGGGCTGTAGGTCCGGCGGCGGCCCGGTCGCAGGCGTTCAGAATATCACGCACTTTTTCGGGCGGATACTGGCCGTTTCCGACCTGGATCAGCGTACCCGCGATGATCCGCACCATATTATAGAGAAATCCCTCTCCGGATATCCGGATGGTGATCATATCTCCGTCACGCTCCACCTCTATCCCGGTGATCGTCCGCACTGTGGATTTTACCTGAGCGCCGGTGCCGCAGAAGCTGGCAAAGTCGTGCCGACCGATCAGATAAGAGGTGGCCTCCCGCATTTTCTTCTCATCCAGCCTGTAATGATAAAAATAAGAATAAAGCCTCTCCGTAGGAACCGGAAATCTTCTGTTCAGGATACGGTACTCATATGTTTTTTCGCTGTCGCAGTATCTGGGATGAAAATCCGGCTCCACCTCCTCGGACAACTGGATCCGTATATCCTCAGGAAGCCGCTGGTTCAGGGCGTAGGAGATTTTTTCTCCGGGAATCCTGGTATTTGTGTCGAACACCGCCACGTTTCCCAGAGCGTGTACCCCCGCGTCCGTACGGCTCGCTCCCATGGTTTCGATCTTTTCTCCCAGAAGCTCCGACAGGGTATCGTTCAGAATCCCCTGTATCGTCACTCCGTTGGGCTGTATCTGCCATCCGCAGTAATTGGTTCCGTCATAAGCTACCACAAGTCCGATTCTTTTCATGCTCTCTGCCTCCCTGTCCCGTCATATTCCCAGAACGCGGAAGAGGACTGCCAGAGCCAGATAAAGAAAAAGGGCAAGATAAGCCAGCCTGTCTCTTTTCTTGTACTGCAGCGGCTTCATCTGTGTTCTGTGCTCTCCGCCGTGATAGCATCTTGCTTCCATGGCCATGGCAAGATCATTGGCTCTCCGGAACGCTGAGATAAAAAGCGGCACCAGAAGAGGAACCATATTTTTTACCTTCTGGATCAGGTTTCCGCTTTCAAAATCCGCACCCCTGGCGATCTGCGCCTTCATGATCTTGTCCGTTTCTTCCAGAAGGATCGGAATAAAACGGAGGGCGATAGACATCATCATGGATATCTCATGGACAGGCACATGAATTTTATTTAAAGGACGGAGACTTTTCTCCAGGCCGTCCGTAAGCTGATTGGGCGTGGTGGTCAGGGTCATCAGCGAAGAGCCTACCACCAGATACACGAGACGGATCGCCATGCGCACCGCCATGGAAATTCCCTCCCGCGTAATCCTCAGTATACCAAATCTCCACAATTCTTCTCCCGGAGTCAGAAGCATATTAAACACCATAGTGATAAGAAGGATCAGGAAGATCGCTTTCAGCCCCTTAAAAATAAACTTCACCGGCACCTTGGATATCCTGATCACAGCGGCCAGAAATACAGTGGCAGCCGCGTATCCGGGCAGTGTATGAAATAGAAATATGGAAATGATAAAAACCAGCGTACCGGCGAGCTTTGTCCTGGGATCCAGCCTGTGGATCACTGAATCGGCCGGATAATACTGGCCTATGGTAATATCTCTGATCATTTCGTCCGACCTCCTTTCAGCAAAGGAGATCCTGCTTCTCTTAAGGCTCTCAGAATATCCTCTCTGGCTTCCGGCACCGTCGTAGCGCCGGGATCCACCTGCAGTCCCTTTTCTCTCAGATCATGCATAATATAGGTGATCTGGGGCGCCGCAAGTCCCATCTTCTCCAGCTCCTTATAGTGGGAAAAGACCTCCCTTGGTCTGCCGTCGAAAGGAAGCTCCCCTTTGTTTACCACGATCAGGCGCTCCACATATTTGGCGACGTCCTCCATGCTGTGAGAAACAAGAACAATGGTGATACCCCGGACAGAATGAAGCTCAGCGATCTGATCAAGGATATCGTCCCTTCCTTTTGGATCCAGCCCCGCCGTAGGCTCATCCAGGATCAGGATTTCAGGGTTCATGGCCAGAACCCCGGCGATAGCCACTCTCTTTTTCTGCCCGCCGGACAGCTCGAAGGGGGATTTCTTAAAATTCTTTTCCCTGAAGCCCACCTGGAAAAGCGCTTTCCTGGCCTCTTCCTCCGCTTCCTCACGGCTCAGTCCCTGATTCATGGGGCCGAAACAGACGTCGGAAAGTACGTCGCTCTCAAAAAGCTGATGCTCCGGATACTGGAATACCAGCCCCACATGACTTCTGAGGTTTTTCCTGTTATAGTGTTCTTCCCAGACATCCTCCCCATTATAAAGAACCTTGCCGGAGGTTGGACGGATCAGGGCGTTGAAATGCTGGATCAGCGTTGATTTCCCGCTTCCGGTGTGGCCGATGATCCCGATAAACTGTCCGTCCGGAATGGTCAGATTAATGTCTTTCAGCGCATGGATTTCGTATGCGGTTCCCGGGCTGTAGGTATAAGTTACGTTTTTCAGTTCTATTGACATAAAATATTCACCAGCTCTTCCGTAGTAAGAATTCCATCCGGAAGATCCACTCCGGATTTTTTCAGTTCATAGGCCAGAAGCGTCACCTGCGGCACATCCAGCCGGTATTTTTTCAGAGTCTCCACCTGTGAAAAAATTTCCCTGGGCGTGCCCTCCAGAACCACATGGCCCTCATCCATCACATAAACATGATCCGCGTGGATCACCTCCTCCATGTAATGAGTGATCAGAACCACCGTCACCTTTTCCTGTTTATTCAACTGGCGCACAGCTTCCAGTACCTCTCTGCGTCCGTTGGGATCCAGCATGGCGGTAGGCTCGTCCAGAACAATACACTTCGGTCTCATAGCCATCACTCCGGCAATGGCAACTCTCTGCTTCTGTCCTCCTGACAGCTTGTTGGGGGAATGGGCGCGGTATGCGGACATTCCTGTTTTCTGGAGACTTTCCTCCACACGCTTCCAGATATCCTCTGTGGGGATCCCCATATTTTCCGGACCGAATCCTACGTCCTCCTCCACAATGGAGCCTATGATCTGGTTATCCGGATTCTGGAAAACCATCCCCGCTCTCCGGCGTATCTCCCAGAGCTCCGGTTCTTTCAGGGTATCCATTCCGTCGATCCAGACCGTCCCCTCCGTAGGAAGGAGCAGTGCGTTCATATGCTTGGCCAGCGTGGATTTGCCGGAGCCGTTATGCCCTAAAACAGCTACGAACTCTCCCTCGCGGATGTCAATATTTACATCGTCCACCGCTCTCTGCATCTCCTGTACGTTGCCGTCCTCATCATATTTAAAATAATCAAATCCAAGCTTTGCTGTTTTGATGATTCCCATTTCTCAAGTCCTTTCAGGATTCTTCCCCGGAATCCGGCGTAATAAACGATCCGATCAGTTCCCAGATTTCCTCTCTGCCCTGCTTTGTTTCCGCTGAGAAAGGAATCACTGGGGTTCCCGGCTTCAGGCCGAGTCCCTCCCTCAGAATCTTCAGATTTTTCTGTACCTGGCTGCGCTTGAGCTTGTCCAGCTTGGTGGCGATAATGATCGGCTCAAAGCCGTTATGAAGGATCCACTCATACATCTGGCAGTCGTTGGCCGAGGGAGCGTGACGGATGTCGATCAGCAGGAACACTGCCTTGAGATTCCTGGAGGTATGAAGATAACGCTCGATCATCTTCCCCCATTTCTCTTTTTCTGACTGTGAGACTCTGGCGTATCCGTAGCCCGGAAGATCCACCAGATACATCTCCCTGTTTATTTTATAAAAATTGATCGTCTGCGTCTTCCCAGGCTGCCCGCTGGTCCGGGCCAGGGATTTCCGGTTCATAAGACCGTTGATCAGGGAGGATTTCCCCACATTGGATTTTCCGGCAAAAGCCACCTCCGGCATTCCGGTATCCGGAAGCCGGCTGGTGACGCCGCATACGATATCTAATTCTGCCTGTTTGATAACCATTGGTTTCCTCTCTGTGTACGGCGCGGTCATTTTTGGCTCAGGGCCTCATGAAGCACCTCTGTCATATTGTCTACATAAAAGATCTTCAGCCCCTCGAGGATCTCGGAATCCATATCCTGGATATCCGCCTGATTCTCCTTCGGAACAAGAACCTCTTTAATCTTCGCGTATTTTGCCGCCAGCAGCTTTTCCTTCAGCCCTCCAATGGGAAGAACGCGCCCTCTGAGAGTGATCTCTCCCGTCATGGCTACATCCGCGCGGACTTCTTTTTCAGTAATGGCCGACAGCATTGCCGTAGCCATGGTAATACCTGCGGAAGGTCCGTCCTTGGGAACCGCTCCCTCCGGTATATGTACATGAATATCATGCTCCTGGAAGAACTCAGGCGCGATCCTGTACCTGCCGGCCACGGAGCGGATATAGGAAATGCCTGCCTGAGCGGATTCCTTCATCACATCTCCAAGCTGGCCCGTAAGCACCAGCTCGCCCTTTCCGGGCAGAACATTCACCTCTATCTGAAGGGTGTCGCCGCCGGCCTGTGTCCAGGCCAGCCCCCTCGCGATGCCTATCTCGTCTTTTTTATTGGCCATCATATAGCTGTAGCGGCTTCTTCCCAGGAAGGCTTCCAGATTTCTGCTGTTTACCGTTACCTTTGCTTTTCCGTTCTCCATGATCTCACGGGCCGCCTTACGGCAGATCTGTCCGATCTTTCTCTCCAGATTACGGACTCCGGCCTCTTTTGTATACTGATTGATGATCTTCCTCAGAGCAGGCGTCTGAATGGACATCTGGTTTTTCTGGATCCCGTTGATCTCCATCTGTTTAGGGATCAGATGCTCCTTCGCGATATGCTCTTTTTCATTCTCCGTGTAGCCGGAAATCTCAATGACCTCCATACGGTCCAGAAGCGGACGCGGGATCTCCTGCATATCATTGGCGGTAGCTATGAAAAGCACCTCTGAAAGATCCTGGGCGATCTCCACATAATGATCGTTAAAGCGGCTGTTCTGCTCCGGATCCAGCACCTCCAGAAGAGCGGAGGAAACATCTCCCCGGTAGTCGCTGCTGGTCTTGTCGATCTCGTCAAGAAGCATCAGAGGATTGCTGACGCCCGCCTGCCGGAGAGCGTCTGTAATACGCCCCGGCATAGCGCCCACATATGTTTTTCTGTGTCCCCGGATCTCCGCCTCATCACGGACGCCGCCCAGACAGATCCTCACATATTTCTTGTGAAGAGCCTCCGCCACAGATCTGGCAATGGAGGTCTTACCGGTGCCCGGCGGACCCACAAGGCATAGGATGGGCGTTTTGCCCCCGGAGGTAAGCCTGCGCACAGAAAGAAACTCCATAATACGCTCTTTTACATCCTTCAGTCCGTAATGCCCTTCCTCCAGAACACGCCATGCTTCCTTCAGATCGTCGGAATCCTTTGATCTTTTGTTCCATGGAAGATCCAGGAGGGTTTCGATATAAGTGCCGAGGACGCCGCTTTCCGCGGCGCTGCTGCTCATGCTCTTAAACCGGTCGATCTCCTTGCCGATTTTTTCTTTGACTTCCTCTGAAGCCTCGAGAGTCTCCAGTTTTTTCCTGTATTCCTCAGCCGCGTCAGAGGTACGGTCCTCTCCAAGCTCTTCTCTGATCAGTTTCAGTTGTTCTCTTAAAATATATTCTCTTTGGTTTTTATCGATCCTGCTTTTCAGCTTCTGCTGAAGATCATGCCCCACCTGAAGGACTTCGATCTCGCTCTGCAGCATAGCCCCAAGAACCTCGTACTGTTCCTCCAGTGTCACTGCCTCCAGAAGCTTCTGTCTGTTCTGGTAAGACAAAGGAAGATTGACAGAAATCTGGGAGATCAGCTCCCGGATATCCCCGATACCAAGAATCTGAGCCGCCAGCTCCCGGCTGATCTTCCCGCTGTCCATACAGTAACGCTGGAACAGTCCGCGGATACTTCTGTACATCGCTTCCCGGACAGTATCCGAATAGGGTTCCGCCTCCGTCTCGAAACCGGTGATCTCCGCTTTGAGAAAAGGCTCCTCCTGTTCCAGAGACAAAAGCTCCGCCCTCTCCTGTCCTTCCACCAGGATCCTGAGAAGTTCATGGGGAAGCTTCACCACCTGTTTGATGTAGGCTACTGTCCCAACTTTATATAAATCTGCTCCCGTGGGCTCCTCGATCTCCGGATTCTTCTGTGTTACAAGAAAAATCTTCTGGTCGTGGAGCATCGCCGCTTCAATGGCTTTCACTGAGCGTTCTCTGCTTACGTCAAAATGAACGATCATATCCGGCAGGATCGTGGTTCCCCGAAGGGCGATCGCCGGCAGAATATGAATAAGCTGTGTCATATATTGTCAGTCCCTTCCTCAGGCCGTCTCAGGTTTTCCTTTTTTTCTGGAACGGGAATTTCTCCTGTTTACAGGCTGCGCAGGAGCGTCGCCGTAGATAATTTCCGGTTCTCCTGTTCCCTCCACGGCCTCTTTTGTAATGATCGCCTTGCGGATCGTGTTGTCCGAGGGCGCTTTATACATGAGATCCATCAGAGAATTTTCCATGATAGAGCGCAGGCCTCTGGCCCCGGTTTTACGTTCCAGTGATTTTTTGGCGACAAGCTCCAGCGCGTCCTCCTGGAAATCCAGCTCCACGCCGTCCAGCTCGAACAGCTTATGGTACTGCCTGGTCAGAGAGTTTTTGGGCTCTCTCAGAATCCGGATCAACGCCTTCTCGTCAAGTCCGTCCAGAGTCACCACAATGGGAACACGCCCGATAAACTCAGGTATAAGACCAAATTTTATAAAGTCCTCCGGCATCACACTCTTGAGGATCTCGCCTACATTGCGCTCCTCTTTTACCGCTACCTCGGCGCCGAAGCCAATGGACTTGGTATCCTGTCTGGCCTCAATGATCTTCTCAATTCCCTCAAAGGCGCCGCCGCAGATGAAGAGAATATTCGTCGTATCAATCTGGATAAATTCCTGATGTGGGTGCTTTCTTCCTCCCTGGGGCGGAACACTGGCGACCGTACCCTCCAGGATCTTCAGAAGCGCCTGCTGCACGCCTTCCCCGGAAACATCCCTGGTAATGGACGCGTTCTCGGATTTTCTGGTGATCTTATCGATCTCGTCAATATAGATAATTCCGTACTGTGCTCTCTCGATATCATAATCCGCCGCCTGAATGATCTTCAGCAGGATGTTTTCCACATCCTCGCCCACATAGCCCGCCTCGGTCAGAGTAGTGGCGTCCGCGATGGCGAAGGGCACGTTCAAAAGCCGGGCCAGAGTCTGGGCCAGCAGTGTTTTTCCTGAGCCGGTGGGGCCGAGCATGAGAATATTGCTCTTCTGCAGCTCCACGTCCAGATCCCGGGCAGCCAGGATTCTTTTATAATGGTTATATACAGCAACAGACAATGCTTTTTTTGCGTCGTCCTGTCCGATCACATAATCATCCAGGATCCTGTGTATCTCCTCCGGCTTCAGAAGATTGATATCCGTGTCGTAGTTCTCATCCTGTCCATAGCCGGCTAACTCTTCCTCCATGATCTCCGAACAGATCCCGATGCACTCATCACAGATAAATACTCCCTCCGGACCGGCGATCAGCTTGCGCACCTGATCCTCGGATTTTTTACAAAAAGAGCATCTGACTTTTCCCTCTCTTATTTTGTCTGCCATGAAATTTCTTCGTTTCCTTTCTTTTTGATAATACGCCGGTTCAGGGCCGTCTTCCCGTGCCCCGCGTGAAACTAAAATCCGCCTGAGCGGCAAATTCCTCTTCCCTCTGATAAAAGCAAGACAAGACTCCCCGTCAGAGGAGTCTTTTTTGTCTTATTTGTGTTCGACAACACCGTCGATCAGCCCGTATGCTTTTGCTTCTTCCGCAGTCATATAATTGTCGCGGTCTGTATCCTTTTCCACCACCTCAATGGGCTGTCCTGTATTCTCGGCCAGAATCTCATTGAGCGTTCTCTTGGTCTGAGCAATATGATCCGCTACGATCTGAATCTCCGTAGCCTGCCCCTGGGCGCCGCCGGAGGGCTGATGGATCATGATCGTGGAATGAGGAAGGGCATATCTCTTGCCCTTGGTTCCTCCTGCCAGAAGGAAAGCGCCCATGCTGGCGGCCATTCCCAGACAAATGGTAGAAACGTCGCATTTGATGTATTTCATCGTGTCGTAGATTGCCATGCCAGCCGTCACAGAACCGCCGGGGCTGTTGATATAAAGCTGGATATCCTTGCCCGGATCTTCCGCTTCCAGGAATAAAAGCTGCGCCACAATGATGCTTGCGCTGACGTCATTGACTTCCTCGCCCAGAAAAATGATCCTGTCCTTTAACAGGCGGGAATAAATGTCGTAGCTTCTCTCTCCCCTGCTGGTCTGTTCAATGACATAAGGTACTAAACTCATATAAAACGCCTCCGTTCGCTAGCTGATCATCTATGATGATTCACTCCTGCTCAGGCTTCCTTTGCCTCGTCAGCAACCAGAGTTACGGCCTTCTGTACAGCCATATCCTTCTTCATCTGCTCTAATTCGCGGTCGCCCAGCAGTTCTTTTAATTTGTCCGCTTCCATCTTGTACATCTCAGCCATCTTACCGATCTCTTCATTTACTTCTTCCTCGGAAGGCTGAATGTTCTCTGTCTCTGCAATCTTCTCCAGAACCAGTCTTGTCTGGATTCTCTTAAGAGCCTGAGGCTTCATTTCCTCACGCATCTTGTCGGCAGTCATGCCTGTAAACTGGAAATACTGCTCCATAGTCAGTCCCTGAGCCTGCATTCTTCTGGAGAAATCATCCAGCATCTGGCTGATCTGTGTATTGATCATAGCCTCGGGGATTTCCATCTGCGCGTTCTCGATCACCTTATCTACCGCCGCGTTTTCTTTTGCGGTGCGCGCTTCTTTTTCTTTTTTCTCTAAAAGATTCTTCTTGATATCTTCCTTGTATTCCGCAAGAGTGTCAAACTCAGATACGTCCTGAGCAAAATCGTCGTCCAGCTCCGGAAGCTCCTTGGTCTCCACCTTCTTCACATCACACTGGAACACGGCCGCCTTGCCTGCCAGCTCTGCCGCCTGATATTCCTCCGGGAAGGTCACGTTTACTTCCACATGATCTCCGGCCTTGGCGCCTACAAGCTGATCCTCAAATCCCGGGATAAAGGAACCGGAACCAAGTGTCAGCGGATAGTCTGTGCCTTTTCCGCCCTCAAAAGCGGTGCCGTCAACAAATCCCTCAAAGTCGATGGTCGCGATATCGCCGTTCTCTGCGCCGCGGTCTTCTACAGTGATGGTTCTGGAGTTCTTCTCCTGCTCTTTCTTCAGTTCAGCGGCGATCTCTTCCTCAGTAACCTCTGTCTCGGTCTTCGGAACCTCCAGGCCCCTGTACTCGCCCAGGGTCACTTCCGGCTTCACTGCTACTTCCGCTGTAAAGATAAATGCTTTTCCGGGCTCTGCCTGAGTCACGTCGATCTCCGGCTGGGAAACGATCTCAAGGTCGCACTCCTCAAGAGCCTTGCTGTAATGCTCAGGGATCAGAGCGTTCGCGGCGTCCTCCAGGAACACGCCCTTTCCGTACATCTGCTCGATCATCTTTCTCGGAGCCTTTCCTTTACGGAAGCCGGGAATTGTGATTCTGTTTTTCGCCTTCAGATATGCGTTCTGCATCGCCTTGTCCAGATCCTCTGCCGGGACCTCGATTGTCAGCTTCGCCATGTTTTTCTCTAATTTTTCTACCTGTAAACTCATGTTTCCTGTTCCTCCTTAAATTATCAGGTTCTGCTTCTATTTTTTATACGATTGAGATACAATTACAGTCATTATCGTAGTATAGCACAACCCTGAGAAAAACGCCAGTATTTTTTTGCAAAAATCAGCGGCAAAAGACCACGGAATCCGCAATCTCCTGAGCCTTTTCCTCACCGGCAAGCTGCGCGATCAGAGAAAGAGCAAAAGGAATGGCCGTTCCCAGTCCTCTGCTGGTGGTCACATTCCCGTCCGTGACAACCTCCTCTTCCACTGCCTCCGCGCCCTCAAGCTTATCCATAAAAGAAGGATAGGAGGTTGCTTTTCTGTTTTTCAGAAAGCCCAGGGCCGCAAAGACGCTGGGAGCCGCGCAGATAGCCGCTACCTTTCCGCCCTTATTGTAAAATTCCGTGAGCAGCTCCGTAAGGGGAGCGTACTCTCCCAGATATTTCGTCCCGGGCATCCCTCCCGGAAGAACAAGCATATCCGCGTCGGAGAAATCTGTATTCTCAAAAATCCTGTCTGTATACATGGTGATCCCGTGAGAGGTGACAACCTCCCTGGAATTCTTGATGGAAACCGTTTCTGTCTCGATCTCCGCCCTGCGCATCAGGTCTACCACGGTCAGCCCCTCGATATCTTCAAATCCGTCCGCCAGAAAAACATACACCTTGCTCATATTCCATACCTCCTGCATTTTCATATTCCTAATTTTTTCCATTTTTTATTATCTCTATAATAGGATAGGATTAAATATCCTACAGTAAACAATAGCTTAAGTATATCATTACTTTTCAAAAGATGGTACCCCCCTCTTTACAAGAGCACACACGGTCGATTAAGAGAGGACAGGAATATTTGAAGTTTTTCCGAATATGGGATATACTCTTAATATGACAACAGGAGGAATATAATTATGGAAATAGAAAGAAAATTTTTGATCAGTAAAGAGCAGCTTCCGGAGAATCTCGGCCAATATCCCTGTCTGGAGATCGAGCAGGGATATCTGTGTACAGATCCGGTGGTCCGCATACGCCGTCAGAATGATGAATATTATCTGACCTATAAGTCCAAGGGGCTTTTGTCCAGGGAGGAATATAATCTTCCGCTGACGGAGGAGGCCTACCGGCATCTGAAAGAAAAAGCGGACGGAATCGTCATTTCCAAAACGCGGTATCTGATTCCGGAAAAAGACGGCCTGACCATTGAGCTGGACGTTTTTCACGATACCTACCAGGGCCTTCTTCTCGCGGAAGTGGAATTCCCCACAGAGGCAGCGGCCAAAGACTACCGCGCCCCCTCATGGTTCGGGGAAGACGTAACCTTCTCCTCCAAATATCACAACAGTACGCTGAGCCGCGGAGACGGGATAAGCAGATAACCGCTTATCCCCTGTTTTTTCCGCGCCGCTTTCTTTTTCTTTGTTTTTTCTGCCATTTCTCCGCCGGGTTCCAGCTTCCGTCCATCAGCCTGCGCTCCATCCGTTCCGCGTACCATACCGGGTAGACGGCCAGAAGCCTTCCCAGCAGACGGACAATCCCGCGGCGGCTTTTCCCCATTCGCATAGAACATTCTAACATTTTCTGCATTAAAAAGAACATGTGCCAAACCTCCTGAAAAGAGTTTAGCACATTCTGTTCTTTAACACAATTTTTTCATATTTTATTTGTGATATTCCTTATTGAAGAAATATAATAAAATCTGCCAGACAGCAGCCTCTGTTTTTACAGGCGCTTTCCTTTTTCGGCACAGGCGTTCAGCGCTTCAAATACCGCGCTTCTCATCCCCGCCTTCTCCAGCACTCTCACGCCCTCTATCGTAGTGCCCGCGGGGGAGCATACCATATCCTTCAGCTCTCCGGGATGCATTCCTGTTTCAAGCACCATTTTCGCGCTTCCCAGAACCGCCTGCGCGGCAAAAGCATAAGCCTGCTTTCTTGGCATTCCCTGAGCTACCGCGGCGTCGGCCATGGCCTCAATAAACATAAACACATAGGCGGGCGAGCTGCCGCTGACCGCTCCCGCCGCGTCCATCAGACGCTCCGGGATAAATTCCGTTCTTCCGAAGCTGTCTGTGATCTCCCTGATCTGCCGGGCGTCCTCCTCCGTCACCCTGTCATTGACGCACACGCTGGTCATTCCTTCTCCCACCTGCGCAGGTGTATTCGGCATAAGACGTACCACCTTCATGGGCTTTTTGCAGGTCTCCTCCAGCCAGCCGAGGGTTTTCCCCGGGGCGATCCCCACCAGGATCTGATCCTCCGTCAGAAGATCGGCGATCTCCTCGATCACTTCCTGATAAAACTGCGGCTTCACCGCCAAAAAAAGAATTTTGCTCTCTTTTGCCACCTGACGGTTGTCCATGGTAGTTACAACCCCAAGCTTTTCTCTGCTCCTCCGGGTGCCCGCCTCCGTCAGATTGGACACAATAATCTCATCCTTCCGGAACAGTCCCTTTTTCAGGATTCCGCTGACCATAGCAGTTCCCATATTTCCGCAGCCGATAAAACCTACCTTCATCATATGAATCACTCCTTAATTCCTCTGTCTTTTATTTTCAGGCATATATTACTTCGTTTCCGCTCCAGGATCCGGAACGCATTTTTTTCCTGTTTTTCCAGAATTCCCCATATCGTCCTCTCCAGTCATCAGGAATTTGCGAATAGCAAACAGCATGGCGATGGCCGCCACTCCCACCAAAGTCTGCCAGGTCTGAAGATGCTCCACTACCATCTGCCTGGCGGTGGCGAACAAAAGCACCTCCACTACATTCTGGGCAGAATGGCGGCAGAGCATCTTGATAAACTCCACTCCCACCACCAGAGAAAGGGCATTTGACAAAAATTCTGTAAAAAAGTCAATGTCCATATTCCATACGGAAATTTCCGTCAGATTATGTATCAGATTGACGCCCGCCAGGGCGATCACCACAAGGATCACCACCGACAGGGCGATCTCCGTATACCGCGCGATATTATATACCGCGTCATTAAACCGCTTTCGTATTTTATGATTTACTTCCTTTTTCATCCGTCCTCCTTACCGTGTTTGTCTGTATGTCCGGTCAGCCGGCTGCTGCTCCTGTTATTGGATATCATACCATAAAACAGGCGGCTAAAACAGACAGTATCTGAAATTCTTTGGGCTCAAATTCTCAAAATCTTTCTCAAATTCTTTTCGTATCCGCGGTTTTTGAGCCTTGATTTTTAAATGGAACCTGTTATAATAGAGACATGCAGATATAGTTCATCGGTAGAACACCAGCTTCCCAAGCTGGGGAGGCGGGTTCGATTCCCGTTATCTGCTTAAAAAGCCGGAGATATTGAATATCCAATATCTCCGGCTTTTTGACGTTCTGTTCGTTAAAGCCTGCCGTACCTGGCTGCCAGATCCTTCATCTCACGCTGGAGCTTTTTGGAAAACTGACCTCTTCTGAGCCGCCATTTCCAGTTTTTGCCCAGGGTGGAGGGCTGGTTCATACGGGCGGAATTATCCAGGCCGAGATAATCCTGCATGGGAATGATGCACAGATCCGCAACGCTTCTCATAGCCATACAGATCAGATCCTTACAGATTTCCTCGTCAGAATCATGGAAATTATTCAGGTACTGCCGAACCTGCTTCCTCTCCGCCGCCGTGATATCCTGGAACCAGGATACCAGAGTCTCGTTGTCATGGGTTCCTGTATAAACCACGCAGTTTCTGGGATAATTATGGGGCAGATAATCACTGGCGTTTCCTGTGTCTCTTTCATCAAAGGCAAATTCAATGACCTTCATATTCGGATAGCCGCTTTCTTCCACCAGACGCTTCACCGAATCTGTCATATAACCAAGATCCTCAGCGATGATATCCCTTGGCCCCAGCCTCTGGGAAAGAGTGCGGAACAAATCCATTCCCGGGCCCTTTTCCCACCATCCGTTCTTAGCTGTTGTATCTCCGTAAGGGATGGCGTAATATTCATCAAAGCCCCTGAAGTGGTCGATCCGCAGTACATCATACAGACGGAAGCAGTTTTCAATCCGCTTCACCCACCAGTCGTAGCCGGAATTTCTGTGAACCTCCCAGTTGTAAAGAGGATTCCCCCAAAGCTGCCCTGTAGCGGAAAATCCATCGGGCGGGCAGCCCGCCACCTGCGTGGGGCAGTTCTCCTCGTCCAGCTTGAACAGCCATGGGTTCGCCCAGGTATCCGCGCTGTCCATAGCCACATAGATCGGGATATCCCCGATAATACGGATTCCCTGCTGATTGGCGTAGGCTTTTAGTTTCATCCACTGCTGCCGGAATTTATACTGCACATACTCATGGAATTCAATCTCAAAATACAGCTCCCGCCGGTAATAGTCCAGCGCGTTCTGCCAGCGCAGACGGATATCCTCCGCCCACTCGCTCCAGGGCTTTCCCTCAAACCGCTGCTTTACCGCCATGAAAAGAGCGTAATCCTTCAGCCACCAGGCCTCTTCCTCCTGAAATTTCCGGAACTGGGGATCCTCTCCGATACCGCTGCGCTCGTATGCTTTTCTCAGCAGCTCTGTACGGCTCTTATACATCTTCGCATAGTCCACGCTTGAGGGATCCTTGCCGAAATCAGCTCTGTCACATTCCCTCTTGGTCAGCACACCCTCCTCGATCAGATCTTCCAGACTGATAAAATAAGGATTGCCGGCAAAGGTAGAAAAAGACTGATAGGGAGAATCCCCATAGCTAGTAGGTCCCAGCGGAAGAATCTGCCAATATCCCTGTCCGGCTGCTTTCAATGCGTCCACAAAATCATAAGCGCTTTTTGAAAAACATCCGATTCCATATTTTGACGGCAGGCTGCTGACCGGGAGCAGCACGCCGCATTGTCTCCTGTATGCCATTTCTTTCTCTCCTTTTGTTTTTGATATGAACATACTGGCACATCAAAATCCCGGTGTCAATGTTCAATTTTGTATATGAATAAAAGAATTTTTCGGGAAATTGCAGAATATCTGTATTTTCTTTGCGGAAAGCAGACTGTTATTCGGCAGCCGCCTTGGCATATTCCGTGGTTACAAGCTGTTCATAAGCCACTCTCTCATTCAGCTCTCCTGATTCCTCCAGGATATCCTGCAGAAGCTCAAAGCTTTCCTGCTCAAAAATAAGATTTTCCTTCCAGGTATCCTGCTCATAGTAGCGGGTCACAATGGTGGTGATCGTATCCAGGTCTGTTTCCTCAAACTGAGGCGCGATCACCTCCGCGATCTCTTCCGGCGTATGAGTCTGCACATATTCCATACCTTTCTGGAGCCCGTTGGTAAACTTCTGGATAATATCCGGATGCTCCTCCATATAGCTGCTTTTTGCGCTGTAGGAGGTATAGGGCACATAACCGGAATCCACGCCCAGAGAGGCCACCACATATCCTGCGCCCTCCTGCTCCAGAGCCGTGGCGGAGGGCTCAAACTCTACTGTGAATTCCGCCGAAGCATCTCCGGTAAAGGCCGCCGCTGTAGAACCGAAGTCGATACTCTGGTCGATGGTCAGATCCTTCTGCGGATCAATGCCGTTTTTGCGCAGAATATACTCAAATACCATCTCCGGCATACCGCCCTTCCTTCCGCCCAGCACTTTCTTTCCCTTCAGGTCCGACCACTGAAAGTCCGGCATTTCCTCTCGTGCCACCAGGAAATTCCCGGCCCGCTGGGTAAGCTGGGCGAAGTTTACCACGGGATCGGTGGCGCCCTCCTGGTAAGCGTATACCGACGCCTCCGCTCCCATGAAGCCAATATCCGCTTCTCCTGAGATCACCGCCGTCATTACCTTATCCGCGCCAAACCCGTTTACAAGATCGATCTCCAGTCCTTCCTCCCGGAAATACCCTTCCTCAATAGCCACATACTGAGGCGCGTAAAAAATAGAATGAGCCACTTCATTCAGAGTAACCTTCGTAAGCTCCTTTTCTTCCTCCGCAAAAACCGCGGACGGCAGCGCCGCCGCTGCCAGAACTGCCGCAAGGGCCGCCGCAACCAGCTTCTTTTTCATAAACAGATTCTCCTTTTTGATGTTTCAAGTCCCGCTTTCCTTCCCCGGGATCCTGCAGAATGAAAAGCGGTTCTTCTCCTTATCATATGACGGCGCGGTCAAAAAGTTCTTTTATTTCCTCCGGCAATGGACTATAATTTAATCATATGTTACCGCCCATACTAATAAGAAAGGAAAATTTTCATGAAACTGAACCCGTTCTGCATGTGCTGTGCAGTCAACAAACAGGAAAAAAACATCCGCGCCTTTTCCGACATGGAGAGAAAAACAGAATATATGAAAAAAGTGATGGCCGTTCTGGCGGAAGCAGATGAGCTGGACTGCGCGCCCAGCATTTCCATAAAGCTGAAAAAGCTGTTCAGCGAATTCTGGGACAGGCCCGAAGAGGATTACGCGGAAATAAAAAGAAACTTCAATCAGCTCATGCTGAAGATTGAGCCTTCTGTGGAGGAAAAAATCCGCAGCTCTTCCGATCCTCTGGAGGCGGCTCTGGTCTACGCCCGTATCGGCAACTATATAGATTTCGCAGCCCTGCCTGACGTGGATCCCCAAACCGTCTTCTCTCTTCTGGATGATGAAAACAAGGATCCCCTGGATCCCGGAGAATATCAGCATTTCCTCTGTGAGCTGGCGGAAGCGAAAAGCCTTGTCTATATCACAGACAACTGCGGAGAGATCGTCCTGGATAAGCTTGCTGTAAAAATTCTGAAAGAGCAGTATCCGGATCTCCATATCACCGTTCTGGTAAGAGGCTTTCCCACAGTCAACGACGCCACCATAGAGGACGCGGAGGAGACCGGAATGACCGCCGTCGCCCGGGTCAAAGGAAACGGCAGCAATGTATGCGGCACCTGGTTTCCCGGGATCAGCGAGGAAGCCAGGGCGCTTCTGGACAGCGCCGATGTCATCATTTCCAAGGGGCAGGGAAACTTTGAGACACTGAACGGCTGCGGACTGAATATTTATTATCTGTTTCTGTGCAAATGCGAATGGTTTCAGATGCAGTTCCACGCCAGACCCCTTGAAGGAATGTTCCTGAACGAGCGCCGGGCCGCTTCTGTTCTTTCATAGATGCCGAATTCCCGCACTTTTCCGGGCATCTGGCCGGGACTTTTTTCCCCTGTACGCCGGCGCCGCGAAAATGCCGTACACCTGCCGTCTTTTCCGTCAGACTGACGAAACCTTCCCCGGCTTTCGTCAATCTGTCAAGAAACCTCGAAAATATTTGTATGATTCATCTCTGGCAGGCACAGAGGGATTTCGTTATACTGAGTACAGTTCAAAACGAAACAATTACTACATAATTATTTTGGAGGGAAAAGTAATGGCAAGTTTATCCTTACAGCACATTAACAAAACTTATCCGAATGGATTTGAAGCAGTTAAGGACTTCAACCTGGAAATTGAAGACAAGGAATTTATCATTTTCGTAGGACCGTCTGGATGCGGTAAATCTACCACACTGCGTATGGTTGCTGGTTTGGAAGAGATTTCCAGCGGTACCCTGAAAATTGGCGATAAGGTTATGAACGATGTAGAGCCTAAGGATCGTGATATCGCGATGGTATTCCAGAACTACGCTCTGTATCCTCATATGACCGTTTATGACAACATGGCGTTTGGTCTGAAGCTCCGCAAGGTTCCGAAGGATCAGATCGACAAGCAGGTTCGTGAAGCAGCAAGAATCCTGGATCTCGAGAAACTTCTTGACCGTAAGCCGAAGGCTCTTTCCGGTGGTCAGAGACAGCGTGTTGCTATGGGACGTGCCATCGTACGTAACCCGAAGGTATTCCTGATGGACGAGCCTCTCTCCAACCTGGACGCAAAGCTTCGTGTTCAGATGCGTATTGAGATCTCCAAGATCCATCAGAGACTGGGCGCTACCATCATCTATGTAACACATGACCAGACAGAGGCTATGACCCTTGGTACAAGAATCGTTGTTATGAAGGACGGTGTCGTTCAGCAGGTAGATACCCCGCAGAATCTGTATCAGAAACCGGGCAACCTGTTCGTAGCAGGATTCATGGGATCTCCGCAGATGAACTTCCTGGATGCAGTGATCAAAGAAAAAGGCGGCAATCTTGTTGCTCAGATCGGTTCCGACGAAGTTGTGATCCCGGCTGCCAAAGCAAAAGCTCTCAAGGACGGCGGATATGTAGGCAAAACAGTTGTTATGGGTATTCGTCCTGAGGACGTTACAGATAGTCCTAACGGAACAATGACCTCTACCGTTAAGGTATACGAGCTTCTCGGAGCAGAAGTATTCCTGTATTTCGATGTCAACGGCACACAGGTTACCGCTCGTGTTGAGCCTCATACAACAGCTAAGACCGGCGACGCTATCAAATTTGACTTCGACATGGAAAAAGCTCACTTCTTCGACAAAGATTCAGAACTGGTTATCACCAACTAAGAAAAATTTCAGACCCGGGGAAAATTTCCCCGGGTTTTCTTTTTTATATTATGGGATGATACCTGACAGGAGGAATTATTTATGTCAATACAAAGAACTCTGCAGAAATGTCTGGATGACTGGAAGAGAATCAGCGGACTGGATTTCTGCCTTTTGGATCTGAACGGCAGAATTTATTCTTCCACCTGCCAAAGACAACTGCCGGCCCAGTCAAAGCTGGAGGAATTTCACAGTGCCTCCGCCCTGTGTATGGCCAATTCAGGCTGCTGTCTGTATAAAATTCAGGATAAGGAAGAATTTGCCTACACCCTTATCGTCTGGGGAAACGGAGAAAGCGTTCCCACCATCGGAGAGCTTGCCGTTTACCAGATCGAAAGCCTTCTGACGGCTTATGCAGAAAAGAACGACAAAAACACCTTTATGCAGCGGCTTCTCCTGGGAAATTACACACAGGTGGACGCTTTCAACCAGGCCAAAAAACTCCGCATCTCCTCCACAGCCAGACGCGCGGTCTTTCTGGTGGAAACACGGCAGGAGAAGGATGAGCACGCCCTCGCAACTATCAAAAATATCTTCTCCGCCCGGACAAAGGATTTCATCACCTCCATTGACGACAGAGGGATCATTGTTGTTCACGAGCTGTCTTCCACAGAGACGGAAGAGGATCTGGAGGACATCGCTTTCATGCTGGTGGATATGCTCGGAACTGAGGCCATGACTCAGGCCTGGGTATCCTACAGCAACCTGGCGGAGGACCTGGGACAGCTGTCCAACGCTTACAAGGAAGCACGGACAGCCATCGAAATCGGCAAAATATTTTACGCGGAAAAGAATGTTTTCAGCTACCGCAGACTTGGTATCGGACGCCTGATCTATCAGCTTCCTGTTTCTCTCTGCGAAATGTTCATTCAGGAAATATTCGGAGACGAGTCCCTGGATTCCATTGACAGCGAAACCCTGGCTATTATCCGCACCTTCTTTGAAAACAATCTGAACCTCTCCGAGACCTCCCGCCAGCTCTACGTCCACCGCAACACCCTTGTATACCGGTTTGAAAAGATACAGAAAAAATTCGGGCTGGATCTGAGAACCTTCGAGGACGCGCTGACCTTCAAGCTGGCCATGCTGGTCGCCGGTTATGTAACCTACTCCAAAAACAAACGATGAAAATAAAAAAGCAGTTCACCTGCCCGCGGATCACATTTCCGCTGGTATGGAACTGCTTTTTTCTCTCACTTTTCAACTATTTCAATTTTATTTCAGCAGCATCAGATGCTCCGGAGGCAGGTAGAGATACCTGGGCAGGTTCTTGCCCGGATCCTCCCGAAATCCCGCCTTAGGCCTCATCCACCAGAGCACCGACTCCCCGTTCTCCGGGCTTTTCACCAGATACTGATGCTCAAAGGTAGTTTCCACATATTCCGCGGCTTCAAAGGGAATACAATTCATTCCCTCCTCCTCCGCGCCCCTGATCCAGTGCCCCCGAATGGCGATATGGGTCATATCCGGCTCTACCCTGCATTTTGTTTTGAGAGAGACTCCCCAGTCCAGAGCAAACACATCATGATCGCCCAGCCGCTCGATCCTGGAATGATTTTTGCAGCCTGTCAGCTTCGCGGCTTCCAAAAGCCCCGGCTGCTCAAAAAGCCCTCTGGTCTCTCCGAAGGTCAATGTTTTTCCGTCTTTCAGGAGCATCAGCTCCCGGCAGAAACGAAAGGCCTCGTCCCGGCTGTGGGTCACCATCAGCATATCTCCCGGATATTCCTTCAAAAACTCCTGCATATCCTTCTGCAGAACATCCTTCAGATATCCGTCGAGAGCAGAGAAAGGTTCGTCCAGAAGAATCGCCTCCGGCTCTCCGATCATCATCCGGGCAAGGGCCACCCGCTGCTGCTGTCCTCCGGAAAGCTGGGCGGGATAACGGCTTTCCAGTCCCTCAAGCTGGTAACGCTTCATAAAATCCCGTACTCTTTCCTCCCGGCAGCTTTTGTCCGCCCGAAAACCGCAGCTTATGTTATCCTTCACCGTCATGGCAGGAAAAAGCGCATAATTCTGAAAAAGATATCCCACTCTTCTCTCCTGGGGCCTGAGATTGATCTTTTTCTCTGAATCAAAAACTGTTTTTCCGTTAATAACGATCCGCCCTCTGTCCGGCTTCTCAATTCCGGCAATGCACCGAAGAGTCATGCTCTTGCCGCTTCCCGACGCGCCGAGGATCCCCACGGAGGCCGTCTGGCTCTCAAATTTGGTTTTCAGGGTAAAACCCTTCAGTTTTTTTTCGATATCAATACTAATTGCCATCAGATCCACCTTCTGCTGCTCATTCCACGTCCGGAAACAATATTGATCAGGGTTACGATAATAAAGGAAATCAAAATGATCACCACAACCCAAAACGCAGCCACATCATAATTTCCGGCCGCAGTCTCCGCCGCTATAGCTACAGAGACCGTTCTGGTCTTTCCAAGGATATTCCCCGCCAGCATGGAAGTCGCTCCGTATTCTCCAATGGCTCTGGCAAAGGCAAGCACAGTGCCGGAAGCGATCCCCGGTGCCGCCGTGGGAACGATCACCTTCCAGAATATCCTGGCCTCGCTCATCCCCAGAGTCTGACCGGCATAGATCAGATTTACATCCACCTGCTCAAAAGCAGCTCTCGCGTTCCGGTACATCAGCGGAAAAGCGATCACCGCAGCCGCCACAATACATCCCTTCCAGGTCTGTACGATCTTAAAATCAAAATTCTCAAGAAGGAAGGAGCCCAGGGGTCTTCTGAGACTGAAAAGCATCAGCAGAAGAAATCCCGCCACTGTGGGAGGCAGCACCAGCGGCATCGTCAGGATCCCGTCCAGAACCGCACGGGATCCGGGACGGAGCTTCATGATCTTCCTGGCACAGAAAACACCCAGAAAAAAAGCAATAGCGGTCGCCACCGCTCCTGTTTTCAGCGAGATCCATAATGGCGACCAGTTGATCTCCCGAAGAAATTCCATCATTATTCGGCCTCAGCTTCCGCTTCTTCCCCGGCTGCCGCCTCCTCTGTGCTTTCCGCAGCGTCTGTCTCTGTTTCTTCCGCTTCAGTTTCTTCCTCAGCTTCGGTCTCTTCTTCAGCGTCATCCTCTGCCGCAGCGTCATCTGCTGTATAAGGAGCAAAGCCGTATTCCTCAAACACGCTCATCGCCTCGTCAGACTGCAGATACTCCAGGAATACATCCGCCGCGGCTGCTTCTGCTTCGGATGCCTCCGCGTCTTCTGTCAGGCCTACCGGGTAGAGGACCGGAGTCTTCAGCGCGTCTGCCGGAGCTTCCGCGAGGATCTCCACCTGGTCCGCCACGGAAGCAGCGTCTGTGGCATATACCACGCCTACCTCGTTGCTGCCCTCGCTGACTGCTGCCAGAACCTCTGTTACGTTCTTGCCCTCGTTGATCTCCATAGCCTCAACGTCTTCCATGATTCCCATATTGCTGAAAATCTCGCGGGCATACTGTCCTACCGGGACGTCCTCTCCAGCCAGAGCGATGTTCGCGGCGTCTGTAATGTTCTCAAAGCCTGTAACCTTTGTCTCTCCGTCCATTGGTTTGATGAGAACCACTTTATTTTCCAGAAGATCTACTACAGAGTCCTCTTTTGCCAGGCCCTCTGCCACCAGCTCATCCATCTGCTTCGTTGCCGCCGAGAAGAAAATATCGCATCTGGAGCCTTCCTCAATCTGGGTCTGAAGAGTGCCTGAGCTGTCCGCGTTATAGAGGATCTCCACATCCGGGTACTCCTCATTAAAATTCTGCTGGATCTCCTCCATCGCATTGCTGAGGCTGGCCGCGATAAATACATAAAGCTCCCCGCTGGGCTCCTCTGCCGCCTGTACGCTGCCGGCTGTCAGACTGGCCGCCATCATTCCCGCCATAAGAACTGTCACAATTTTTTTCTTCATAACCATTCTCCTTTTTTATTAGTTTTATTCATTTTTATTTATTTTAGTTGTGTTTTATTTATTTTAGCCCATATTGCCTGCCTTGTCAATTTATTTGTCCTATGCTATATTTAACACAGTATAAGCTGATACTGAAATTTGCAGACAACGTTACAGATTACATTATGTTTAAGCCACAGCGGAAACCACCCCATTTAGAATCGTCTCCGGCGAGAGGTATCAAACTGCAAAGATACAGGTATCCGGTATTCAGTCCCCGCGGCAGCAGCCAAATAGATATGCCGGCTATTGCCTGCAGGAATAACTCAAAAAGAAAAGGAGAAAAAATATGAAATTAAGCGCACGCAATCAGTTAAAAGGCAAAGTCATCAACATCAACAAAGGAGCGGTAAACTCTATCGTCACTCTGGATATCGGCGGAGGAAATATCATCGTAGCAACGATCTCCTGCGCGGCAGTGGAGGAGCTGGGACTGGAGGTGGGCTCCGACGCCTACGCGGTAATCAAAGCCACCAGTGTTATGGTAGGAATCGATGAATAAGCTGTTCACCGCCCAGGAGGTAGCGGACAGACTGAAAATAAAAAAAACAACCGTTTACGAGCTGATCAAACGGGGTGAGCTGGAATCCTCAAAGATTGGAAAGCAGCTCCGGATCAGCGAGGAACAGCTCAACCGTTACCTGAAGGTGAACGATGCTCCGTCCGGGGAGGGCCCGGCGCGGTTTTCTGATTTTCAGCCTGAAAGCTCCCTCCTGAAGCGGGATTACCTGCTTCACTCCAACGGTCTCATCATCAGCGGTCAGGCTTCTCCAGCCCTGGAACTACTGATCAATCAGATGACCATACATCCCGAAGGGCTTCCGGTGCTTCATTCACACCAGAACACATACAACGGCCTCTATTCTCTGTACTTCAAAAAAGTACACGCGGCCACGGCCGCCCTTTTACCGGAGCAGATCCCGGCCTTTGTTCCCGGCGTTTCACTGGCGGCGCTCTGCCTTTACGAATATAATCTTGGTTTTTATATTCCAAAAGGGAACCCCAAAGATCTGGTGTCCATCCAGGATCTCACCCGCCCGGGGATCACACTGGCAAACAGGGAAAAAGGAAGCACCTGCCGGATCTTTCTGGATGAAAGCCTGAAAAAATCCGGCATCACGCCGGAATCTGTCAGCGGCTACGGCAGGGAGCTTGTATCTGATCTTTCCACTGCGGACGCCGTAATCTGCGGCCGGGCGGACACTGCCCTCGGAGAAGAGGCCGTCGCTCTTCAGTCCGGAGATCTGGACTTTCTTCCTCTGGTCAAGCTCCCCATGTTTCTCGTGATGGAGAAGGCTTCCATGGACAAGCCGGGATTTTCCGCGCTGACAGACATTATCCGCTCCGACGAATTCCGTACCAGCCTGCACAATCAAAGCGGCTGTGACACAAGCCGGACAGGACATCTGTTATATCTTTGAAAACATACGGCGCCGGATCGGACATCCGGATGTTGTACAGTAAAAGCTGCCCCGGGGAATCATCTTCCGCCGGAGCAGCCTTTCCTTTTTTATTTAGTTTGAAAATCCGCGTCTGTCTCAGCTATAATCCTTCCGGACCGGCGTCCGCAGCTCTCATACTTTATTCATAATCCCAGGGAATATCGTCGTCCTCCATATAATCGGCGCCGCCGTCATAATCGCCGTCTCCCCCGGCATCTACATATCCGTCGTCCGAGTCATAATAATCATCATAGCTTCCGTCGTCTGAGTCGTCGTAGCTTCCGTCATACGAATCGTCATAGCTTCCATCGTCCGAATCGTCGTAGCTTCCGTCATACGAATCGTCATAACTTCCGTCGTCTGTATCATCATAGCTTCCATCGTCTGTATCATCAGAAGAATCGTCATAATAATAGTCGTCAGAGGAATCGTCATAGTAATAATCGTCAGAATCACTGTCGGAGGAATCCTCATAATAGTCGTCTGAGTCGTCGTCTCCATATCCCGTCTGCTGAGAATTTTCCCGGGTATCCTTCTCACTCTTCGCTGACAGGCTCATATACCTGAGATATGCCACTCCGCTTTCTTCATCCAGAGTCAGGGAAGCCTTTTCCATATCTTCCGTCTCTACGCTGTAAATCTCATATGTATTGCCGTCAGCCGTAACGATCTTCATATCATAAAGAGCAGAGTCTGATGAGCTGCCGCTTCCGTCTGCGTCTCCGGCGGAATCCGCCGACGAAGAGTCCGAGGTATAATACATCTGAACCTGCTCGGCATCCTGCACAATAGACTCCGACGGAATCAGATTCTTTCCCCAGTCTTCTGTTCCCGCGGTCTTTAAATAGATTTCCCTCAGGTCAGTACCAAGGCTGTTAGTAAGATAAATAAATTTAGATTGCGACGTTTTCACGCCGATCACGCGGGGGGCAGGAGTCGCTGTAGGCGCAGGCGTAACCGTCGCCGGCGCTGCCGTCGGCGTCGCTGTAGGCGCAGGTGTCGGCGTAACCTCCGCCGCTTTTTTCTCTGTGCCGCATCCGGCAAAAGCCATAGCCATAGCTGTACCGGCCGCTATCATAAGTATTCTTGATTTTTTCATTTCCACTCACATTCCTTTCTGAAAACTTAGCCGTTCATTCCTCCCGGGCCCAGCCGAAGGTACATTTTACTGCTCTCTGCCAGCCCTTAAGAAGTTTTTGACGGTATCCCTCCGTAATCTCCGGAGAAAACGCCCTCTGCATCTGCCAGTTTTTCCTGATCTCGTCAGCATCTCTCCAGAAGCCCACCGCCAGTCCCGCAAGATACGCCGCTCCCAGAGCGGTAGTTTCAATGCAGCTTGGGCGCACCACCTGAACATTCAGCAGATCCGCCTGGAACTGCATGAGAAAATTATTGGCGCTGGCTCCCCCGTCCACGCGGAGAGCGTTGAGCTTCATACCGGAATCCATTTCCATTGCATGGATCACATCCGACACCTGATATGCCAGCGACTCTACCGTAGCGCGGATAAGATGGGCTTTTCCGGCTCCTCTGGTCAGGCCCAGGACCGCTCCCCTGGCGTACGGATCCCAATAGGGAGCTCCCAGTCCTGTAAAGGCAGGCACTACATAGACTCCGTTGGTATCGGGCACCGACAGGCAGTAACGTTCTGATTCCGGGGCGCTATTGAGGATCTGCACTTCATCACGAAGCCACTGGATCGCCGCCCCCGCCACAAACACGCTTCCTTCCAGCGCGTATCCCGGAGTTCCGTCCGGGTTCACCGCGATCGTGGTCAGAAGACCGTGGCCGGAGCGCACCGGACGGTTTCCGGTATGCATAAGAAGGAAGCAGCCTGTCCCATATGTATTTTTTACGTCTCCCGGAGCAAAGCAGCACTGGCCGAACAACGCGGACTGCTGATCTCCGGCGGCTCCTGAGATCGGTATCCTTCCTCCTATCAGATTCTCATTGGTATATCCGTAGACACTGCTGCTGGGCTTCACCTCCGGCAGCATAACGGCAGGAATCCGCAGTCTTTCCAGGATTTCATTATCCCACTGTTTTTTATAAATGTCAAACAGCATTGTACGCGACGCGTTGGTATAATCTGTAACATGGACCTGCCCTTTGGTAAGCTTCCAGATCAGCCATGTGTCTACTGTACCGAAAAGAAGCTCGCCTCTTTCCGCCGCCTCCTGCGCGCCATGTACATGATCCAGGATCCATCTGATCTTGGTAGCGGAAAAATATGCGTCCGGTACCAGACCTGTTTTTTCCTGTATCTTATCCGCAAATCCGTCCTTTTTCAGCTCCTCGATCATATCGGCGGTGCGGCGGCACTGCCAGACGATTGCCGGATAGACAGGATTTCCGGTTCTTTTGTCCCAGACGATCGTCGTCTCTCTCTGATTGGTAATCCCGATAGCGGCAATGTCCTCCGCGTCCGCTCCGATCTTCCCCATAGCTTCTATGGCTACCGCCATCTGGGACGACCAGATCTCGTGGGGGTCATGCTCCACCCATCCAGGGTGAGGATAATACTGCGCAAATTCCTTCTGCGCCACACTGCAGATATTTCCCGCCCTGTCAAAAAGAATACATCTGGAACTTGTAGTTCCCTGATCCATCGCCATAATGTACTGCCCCATAAACGTACCTTCCTTCCTTTTTTCTTCCCCGTACTATTTTCAGTCCGAAATTTTTCAGCGTTTTTTTATGCCGCAATTATTGTTTTTCCGATGAAATATCCCAATACCAAAACTCCAAGCACGATCCTGTACCACCCAAAAGCCTTGAAATCATGCTTTTTGATGTAGCCCATCAAAAACTTGATCGCCACGATGGACACTACAAAAGCTACCACGACCCCCGTCGCCAGTATGGCGATCTCAGCCCCTGTGAATGTCAGCCCGAATTTTACAAGCTTCAGAAGGCTGGCGCCGAACATGACCGGTATAGCCAGAAAAAAGGTGAATTCCGCGGCCACCGTACGGCTGGTGCCCACCAGGATCCCTCCGATGATCGTAGACCCCGAACGGGAAGTTCCCGGAATCACAGACAGCACCTGAAAAATACCGATGAGAAACGCCGTCCTGAAGCTCATATCCGCCAGAGAGGTACATGCCGGGCGGCGTTTTTTGTTGTAATTTTCCACAATGATGAAGATCACGCCATAAACGATCAGCGCCACAGCCACCACCACATAATTATTAAACTTCGCCTCGATCACGTCGTTAAAGGGCAGGGCGATCACGATCGTGGGGATACAGGCTACCAGAATTTTGAACCAGAGCACCCATTTTTCCTTGTCGCAGAAACGCTCCACAAAAATCAAAAGCCAGCGGACCGCCGGAGACTGGGAATTGATAGCTCTCATCTTTTTCTTTGGTATCTCCCGGATGTAAAAAGGCCACAGCTTGCTCCAGTAAAGAACGACCACCGCCAGAATCGCGCCAAGCTGGATCACCACAAGGAAAAACTCCTTAAATTCCGGCGTAACATCCAGCCTGATAAATTCATCTACCAGGATCATATGTCCGGTACTGCTGATGGGAAGCCATTCGGTGATCCCCTCTACAATTCCCAGGAACACAGTTTTTATGAATTCCACAATACTCATATTTTGTTTCCTTTCTTCCGCGCGGATATACGGCTCCTGCCGCCGCAGACCAACGCTTATATTTTCACCGGAGCCAGGCCCGCGCCCGCAGGCGGCTCCGGTTTCTATAAGTATATTACAGATTCCTTATCCAGTAAACCTCAATCACATCTTTCTCTCAAGAAAATCACAGCAGGGCCGCAGTTCCCCCCTTGCGTAAGCTGCTGCAAAATCCATTTCCATTTAATTCGCTCCGCCGGACAGAGCGCGCAGGCACGCTTTGCGCGCCAGACACAGAGACCGGAGAAGCGGCTCGCGCTCCTCCGGTCTCTGCTCCGCGGCGTCCGATTTATAGACACCTTGTTATATTTCACCTTATTATATTTATCTGTCCGCGATCGTAGCGATATCGATCAGCGTCAGATGGTTCAGATCTGTATTTTCCAGGCTGGTCACAAGCGCCTCCGCCGTATCAAGGCTTGTCAGTACATTCACGCCTGTCTCGATCGCGTTTCTGCGGATCACAAAGCCATCCTTCTGATGCTCCACACCCTGAGGCGGAGTGTCAATGACTACGTCGATCTTATGTCCCAGGATAAGGTCCATCAGGTTGGGTGCGGGCTGCTCCAGCTTATTGGTACGGATCGCCTTGATCCCGTTTTCCTTCAGGACTCTGGCGGTTCCTCTTGTAGCGTAAATACGGTATCCGAGAGCCTCAAACCTTCTGGCTATAGGCACCGCCTCCTGCTGATCCTCGTCCTTCACGGTGATGATCATGTTGCGGTGTTTCGGAAGACGGATCCCGGCTCCCAGGAAAGCCTTGTAGAGAGCCTCATTGAAGGTTTCCGCGATGCCAAGACATTCGCCTGTGGATTTCATCTCCGGTCCCAGACTGATGTCGGCGCCCCTGATCTTTTCAAAGGAGAATACCGGCATCTTAATGGCGATATGCTTCGCCTCCGGCTGAAGTCCCGGCTGGTATCCCAGCTCCTTCAGCTTATATCCAAGGATCACCTTCGTCGCCAGAGGAACAATGGGGATGCCCGTCACCTTGCTGATATAGGGAACGGTACGGCTGGACCGCGGATTTACCTCGATCACATACACTTCCTCGCCGCAGACGATAAACTGGATATTAATCATTCCGATTACATGGAGGGCCTTTGCCAGACGGCGGGTGTATTCCGCAATGGTCGCCTTCGCTCCCTCGCTGATGGTTCTGGCCGGATAGACAGAGATACTGTCGCCGGAATGGATGCCTGCTCGCTCAATATGCTCCATAATACCGGGAATAAGGATATCCTCTCCATCGCAGACAGCGTCCACCTCGATCTCTTTTCCCATAAGGTATTTATCTACCAGAATCGGATGCTCCTGGGCGATCTGATTGATGATGCCGATATATTCATCTACATCCTCGTCGCTTACGGCGATCCTCATGCCCTGGCCTCCAAGCACATAGGAGGGACGCACCAGAACCGGATAACCCAGCTCAGCGGCCGCCTTCTTCGCTTCCTCAGCGGTAAACACCGTGTGACCCTTGGGACGCGGGATCTGGCACTGCTCCAGAATTCCGTCAAAAAGCTCTCTGTCCTCTGCGGCGTCTACATTTTCCGCGGAGGTTCCCATGATCTTCACACCCATCTTCATCAGGGCTTCCGTAAGCTTGATAGCCGTCTGTCCGCCGAACTGCACAACCGCTCCGTCCGGCTTCTCGATGTTTACGATATTTTCCACATCCTCGGGAGTCAGCGGCTCGAAATACAGCTTATCCGCTATATCAAAGTCTGTGCTGACCGTTTCCGGGTTATTGTTGATGATGATCGTCTCATAGCCCTCTTTCGCAAAGGCCCAGGTGCAATGCACGGAGCAGAAGTCGAACTCGATTCCCTGTCCGATGCGGATAGGTCCTGAGCCCAGGACAAGAACTTTCTTTTTGTCTTTTGTGGCAACAGCCTCGTTTTCTGTCTCGGGGCCTCCGTAAACAGAATAGTAATAGGGCGTGGCCGCCGCGAACTCCGCCGCGCAGGTATCTACCATCTTATAAGCGGCCCGGATCTTATAGCCCTCCCTGAGCGCGCGGATCTCCGCCTCGGTCCTGCCGCAGAGGCCGCCGATCACATAATCGGGGAATTCCAGGCGCTTGGCCTCCAGAAGAAGCTCTCCTGTCAGCGGCTGTGTCTTCAGCGCCTGCTCCATTTCTACAAGAACAGCAATTTTATCGATAAACCACCGGTCAATTTTTGTGATGCGGTGAATGTATTCTTTGGAAATATCCCTCCGGATGGCTTCCGCGATCTTCCAGATCCGGCGGTCGTCCACTACCGCCAGCTCCTCTATAAGCTCGTCTTCATCCAGTCCCGTAAAATCATAGGACATCAGACTGTCCACATGCTGCTCCAGAGAGCGGATGGCCTTCATGAGGGCGCCTTCAAAGCTGCTGCAGATACTCATAACCTCTCCGGTAGCTTTCATCTGAGTGGTCAGAGTTCTCTTGGCTGTAATAAATTTATCAAAGGGAAGCCGGGGAATCTTTACCACGCAGTAATCCAGCATGGGCTCAAAGCTGGCGTAGGTTTTTCCGGTAATGGCGTTTGGGATCTCATCCAGGGTGTATCCCAGGGCGATCTTCGCCGCCACCTTCGCGATGGGGTAGCCTGTAGCCTTGCTGGCGAGAGCGGACGAACGGCTCACACGGGGATTCACCTCGATCACACAATACTCAAAGGTATCCGGATGCAGAGCGTACTGCACGTTGCAGCCGCCTGTGATCCCCAGCTCTGTAATGATATTCAGAGCGGAGGTTCTGAGCATCTGGTATTCCTTGTCTCCGAGAGTCTGAGACGGGGCCACCACGATAGAGTCTCCTGTGTGGACGCCTACCGGGTCAATGTTTTCCATATTGCAGACGGTGATACAGTTGCCCGCGCCGTCGCGCATCACCTCATACTCGATTTCCTTCCAGCCCGCAATACAGCGCTCCACCAGCACTTCCCCTACACGGGAAAGTCTAAGGCCGTTTTCCAGGATCTCTCTTAATTCATACTCGTTATTGGCGATTCCGCCGCCGCTGCCGCCCAGCGTGTAGGCGGGACGAAGAACCACGGGATATCCGATGGTATTGGTAAAGGCAAGTCCTTCCTCCACTGTAGTGACTACCTTGGAAGCAGCCACAGGCTCGCCGATTTTTTCCATGGTGTCTTTAAATTCCTGACGGTCCTCCGCCTTGCGGATGGTCTCCGCCGTAGTGCCGATCAGGCGCACATGGTGCTCCTTCAGGAAGCCCTTTTCCTCCAGCTCCATAGCCAGATTCAGGCCTGCCTGTCCGCCCAGGGTGGGAAGCACGCTGTCCGGCTTTTCCTTCAATATTAACTGCTCCACAACCTCTACGGTCAGAGGCTCGATATAAACTCTGTCCGCAATGTCCTTGTCTGTCATGATCGTGGCGGGATTGGAGTTCAGAAGAACTACCTCAATGCCTTCCTCCTTCAGAGAGCGGCAGGCCTGGGTACCGGCATAATCAAATTCCGCCGCCTGTCCGATCACAATCGGCCCGGAACCGATCACAAGAACTTTTTGGATGTCTTTATTTCTCGGCATTGTTGTTTCCTCCCATCATTTCCATAAAACGGTCAAACAGATATCCGGAATCCTGAGGTCCCGGGCAGGCTTCCGGATGGAACTGCACGGTAAAAATATTCTTTCCCTCGTAGATCATTCCTTCATTGGTGCCGTCGTTGACATTGATAAAGGCCGGTCTCGCGATATGCTTCTTCTCAAGCTCTTCCGCGTCCACCACATAACCATGGTTCTGGGAAGATATATATACTCTTCCGGTAGCCAGATCCTTCACCGGGTGGTTTCCGCCTCTGTGTCCGTATTTCATTTTGTGGGTGTCTCCGCCTGCCGCCAGCGCCATAAGCTGATGGCCCAGACAGATGGCAAAGATCGGCACATCCGACTCATAGAGCTTACGGATTTCTTCTATAATAGAAGTACATTCCTTCGGGTCTCCGGGGCCGTTGCTCAGCATGATCCCGTCGGGCCTGTCTTTCAGGATCTCCTCTGCCGGGGTAAGAGCCGGATAAACCGTCACCTGACAGCCTCTCTTATTCAGAGAACGGGCGATATTTCTCTTTGCTCCAAAATCCATAAGAGCCACCTTAGGGCCGTTCCCTTTCAGCACATCTTTTTCACGGCAGGTTACCTTTTCCACTACTTTTCCAGTTGTATATGCTTTTAAACGGGGGATAATTGCATCTAAATCATAATTTTCATTGACTGTGATCATACCGTTCATGGTACCTTTTTCACGGAGAATCTTCGTCAGGGCTCTGGTATCAATGCCGGCGATCCCTGGTATATCATGCTTTTCAAGAAAATGCTGGATCGTGTCCACGCTTCTGAAGTTACTGGGAACACGGGATAATTCACGGACAATAAAACCATCTACCCATGGTTTTCTGGACTCCTGGTCCTCATAACAGATTCCGTAATTTCCTATCAGAGGATATGTCATACACACAGCCTGTCCGGCATAGGACGGGTCTGTCATAACTTCCAGATATCCGGTCATAGAGGTGTTAAAAACAATTTCGCTGATCACTTCTCTGGCCGAACCGATACTGGTCCCGGTAAAAACATGACCGTCTTCTAATATCAGAAATGCTTTCATACAATCTCCCTTTCTCTTGTTTTATCCTAAATCTTCAAGATTGTATCATAAGAGGTTCCCTTTTTCAATAAAATCAGACACTAAAAATAATTCTGTCTGACTTAAAATAATTCTGTTTCCCATTCATTTAAAACAGCCCTGAATCGGTTTTTGCTTCTGAATTAATTTTTTTAATTTTTTTAAAAATTCCTATTGACTTTTATCCAGGAATGAGGTATTATAATCAAGCAGTCGCGAGAGAGCGGCTGAAGATAAGAAATGCAGGAGTGGCGGAATTGGCAGACGCGCAGGCTTCAGGTGCCTGTGGTCGCAAGATCGTGTGGGTTCAAGTCCCATCTCCTGCATTATTTTTTTGTCTGCGGGAAGCCCTGGGTTTGGGGCTTCCCGTGTTTTTATCAGGCCGGAAAAGTAATGATTTTGGCGCATAGCTTGACAGCTAGTGTCAAGCTTGCAGGTGAACAGAAACCAAAATAATTCTTTAAATCGAGAACCTGAATTTAGATATTGAAAAAATGCCTTGCTAAGACTATAATATATTTAACAAGACAGCCGACAGGTAGGTGCAAGCTACCCGTTCCGGCGAACTAATTAAATAAGCTACAGAAATAGCCGTTCAATCTTTGCCAGAGACAGGAGCGGCTATTTCTTATTTCTCAAATTCAGAATTGCAACAATCAACATGGCTACGCCCAGAATGATTTGAAATTCTTCATATGTATCCATAAGAATCATCCTTTCCGCAAGACTCGGAACGGATAGAGAACCGCCTCTGTCGGCTGCCCGGGTAAATATATTCTTTTCATATAGATAGTTTTTTCGTGTTTTGTCCGCCGGTCTAAGATATCCATTTACAGATTCACCAAACTGATCTACGGCACATTTCGTTCCATAAAGTATAGCATATATCAATGAATATATACATAGTTAAAACATATAGATGTCCAAAATCTAATTGTCAAAAAATGCTTTGTAAAGATTATAAAAATGGCCATAAAAAATTTGCGGGAAGCCCTGGGTTTGGGGCTTCCCGTTGTCTTAGCGTTGGTGTACAAAGGGCAATACACTCTTTGTACACCGACACTATTTTCTCTTAATATACTGCGAGTGGACGAAGCCGTAATATTGGCCTGCGATGCGGATATAGTACCACTTACTTCCGTCCTCCGCTTTCTGGGTAAAATTCATCACATCTACAAGATTCCCCTTCGCCAGCGACGGGTAGGAGCGGATCTGGGGATATTCTGTCCCGGCCCAGGTACGGACGTTCAGAGCGGAGACTGTAACCTCTCCCACAAAAAGCCGTTCCCTTTTATCCTGCTTGTGTTCAATGGTATCCTCCTGATGCTCCGCGCCTCCGGCGCCGTCCTTTTTTATGTAGGCCGACCATACCCAGCCTACGCCGATATTCGCCACGTTTACCTGTGTCCAGGAGCCTGAGGCCGCCCCGTTGATCTCAAAACGATTGCCCTTCATCAGCTCGCCCAGCACTTCCCCGGCAGGAGCCGACCGGACGTACAGATTATCTACAGTGGACGTGGCTGTTCCTGTCGGCTTCCAGACAGTTTCTTCCGTGGTTCCCGCGCCTTTTCCGTAATCGATCCACACATAACCGTCAATCTGGGAATTATCCGCGGTATAAGATTTTTCCGCCACACTCCCGCCGTTTGCCTCCACATGATTTATATTTCCCGAAGATGTATTTCCCTCATTGGTATAAATAACGTTTCCGGAAATCCGTATGACCCGGCCCATGTGGGCGCCGTTCCGGAAATTCACAAGAGCTCCCAGTCTGGGCGCCGTATGCCAGGTTCCTTTTGCTTTGGCATGGGCTCTCACACTGTTGCAGTTATAAAATCCGCCGCCCATGATTTCAAGGGCTTTTTCCCGGCCAAATATTTTTGCGCAGATCCAGAACTGATACACCGCGCACCAGGGCTGGCCCTGATATCCCGGAAGACCCCATCCGTTTACGTCTCTGGCATATTTGGTATAGTTCCCGTATCCTGCGTTTCCGTTCTTGCTGTCAAGGTCTGCCGCAGATTTTTTCTCCAGATATCCCGTCTGTTCCGCCAGCAGCCTTTCTGTTTTTTCCCACAGTCCCGGATTTTTTTCCTGATCTTCCTCGTTCCCCTGATTCCTATTTTCTCCAGATTCCCCTGACGACGCCGTGGTTTCCTCGCCCTTTGTTCCGTTTGAATCCTCGTTTTTCTTTTCTTCTGGCTCCTCAGTCTCCCCTGGCGACGCCGTGGTTTCCCCGCCCTTTGTTCCGTTTAAATCCTCGTTTTTCTTTTCTCCTTCTTCTTTACTGCCGTCTTCCTCATCCAGATAATTCTTGTAAAAAACGTCTCTGTCCACATAGCCTGAAATCCCCGGAATCGTGGCCTTGCTGCTGTACTGCCAGCCCACGCCGAAATCCGGCCTCAGTCTCTCCTTCAAAGTTCCGTTATCGTCTGCCGGATACCTGGCTATCCAGAAATCATATTTTTTCAGCCCGGAGCTGATCATTGTATGATACCAGTCCACATTGCAGTAAATGCCGAACCTGTATCCGGCGTCCGTAATAATTTTTTCAAACGCCTCCGCGATCTTTTCAACTCCGGAAGCGCCCAGAGTCCTCTGCCTGCTCCACTCCAGATCCAGAAAAACAGGAAACCGGAGCTTTTTCCCTTTCAGCACGCTGATCACCTTTTCCGCCTCTGCCCGGGATTCCTCCACAGTCATGGCATAGCTGTATTTATATACTCCCACCGGAATCTTATATTGTGCGCATCCTTTATAATTTGCCTCAAAGGTGCTGTCCACCACGTTTCCCGCTTCTGTCACTCTTAGAATGGCGAAGCCCATTCCATAGGCCGCCACGGTTTTCCAGTCTATATATCCCTGCCACGCCGACACATCAATTCCCTTGATCTCCATAAAATCTCCCTCCCTGTATACATCAACAGTCTCACGGGGCTTCTTCACCCTCTTTTTCGTCTTTTCGCAGCATATTGCGCAGCATTTCGTAAAACCCTGTGGACGCAAGTCCTGAAATCATCCCTCCCAAAATCACCTGAGATCCCGCCTCCGGCCAGTTGATCATAATATTGATCACAGTTCCGAGAATCAGCATTGCAAGAGGAATATACTGATTTCCCAACCACTCGAACAGCTTCGCGTACTTCAGCGCGAAGCCCACACAAAGGCAAATGCCCAAAGTCACCAGATTCACATAGTCCATCAAAAAGCTGAGATCCATATTTCACCCCTTCCCGCTTCCTGCGGAAGCTTCCATGTTGTCTGTGCTTTCCATACAGACTTTCTTTTCCCTTTATCTTATGCAGCAGTTTCCTCTCTGTCCATCTTATACGGTTCCCTGCATGATCTGGTACGGCGTTTCCTGTAATAGAACAGAGTATGCACACACTTCAACTCCCCCTCAATCTTGAGGGGCGCTGGACATCCAGTAGATATACAGCACCGACCGAAGCGGAGCGGAAACCAGCACACTTTGCGCGCCAGATACAGATTGCCGCAGGCAGTCATAATTCCACATGCATCTGGCCGCATCTACAGCGGGGCGTTCATATTATAGGAAAGGTTGTATATTACAGCATAGAACAATTTGGAGTAATTCCCTATAATGATTCAAGCGTCAAAAGTCATTCCACACGTTGTGCTTGCACATAAGTGGGGACATGACTTTATGACGCGCCCCGACATGAGGAAGTAGTGGGGCGGGGACCCCGCGGATTCCGAATGGCGGGTAGGATTGTGGGAGCACGAAGTGCGGAACAATCCGTGAACTAGCTTTTGACACCCTAATCCTATAATTATAAAAAACAGCCCTGCGGGATCCAGGTTTTTATAACCCGAATCTTACAGAACTGTCTCTCTTTCATTTACAAACAGCAAAGGCTGCTCATCTATCCTTTTATCTGGTACAGATCCACATTTCCCAGGGTTCTGACAAATACGGCCTCCGCGTCCTCGTCATAGTACTGGCGGATATAGGCGATCGTAAGCTCTATATTATTATCGATCAGATATACCTTATCATTGTCGATCGCATCCCTGTACGGGTTTACGATCCCGTGGGCCTCCATTTCCTCAGTAAATCCCGGCGTACGGCATTCCCAGCCTCCGAACCAGTACAGATTATCCAGAAGATTTTCCGGCATAGGATCAAAGGGGCCATAACACACGATCTCGGATACGGTTCCGCTTTTTGCCAGGTAAACATGCTCTTTGTCCGTCCCGATGGTTTCCAGGACAGCTCTCTGACTGACTCTCGCCTCAGGAATCGAACCGGTGGATATCCGCCAATCCCTGTGCCACAGAAACTGACTGCACAAAAGAGCTGCGGCGCAGAGAAAAATCCCGGCCTTTCCTCTCAGCCCTGCGGCACCAGGCAACGCCATCCGGAGCTTGACATCCTCGTGTCTCCCTGTCTCCGGACGCTCCGTCGGCAGCTTTCTCTCAGATTTCACGGCTTTCAGAGAATCCTCCGGCAGCTCTCTCTCAGATTTCCCGCTCTCTGGAGAATCCTCCGGCAGCTCTCTCTCAGATTTCCCACTCTCCGGAGAAGCCGTTGGCAGCTCTCTCTCAGATTTCCCACTCTCCGGAGAAGCCGTTGGCAGCTCTCTCTCTGAGATTATCCAGAGAATCGTCAGGCAAACACTGCACCAGAGTCCAACATCCACGCGGTTTACCATATATCGTCCCTGATAATAGAGGTAAAAGTATAATACACAGATCAGAAAACCCTCAAAAACAATGGAAAATACTGCCGCGAAATTCTTCCTGCCGAATATCAGCCAGAGCAGCAGAAAAGCTGCTCCAAAAAACGCCATCGGAAGCTTCGACAGATCTGAGGGGAACCACTTGAGAAAGTTCAGCACCTGTCCCCAGTGAAACGTCCGTCCTGCCTTTTCCTCCACCAGCCTTTCCATCATTTCTGCTGTAAATTTTTCAGGATCATTAAAATTCCATGTTTTATAAAGCTCATAGGCTTCCTGTGTGATCCCCAGCTCCTGATAGACTTCCCTGCTGCTGTCATAGTCAGGAAATCCGTAATCCAGAAGCTTCGATCTCAGATCGTTAAATTCCTGGTACTGCCGCCATTCTTCTCCGCTGTACATATAGGAATCGAAGACTCCTGCCGCGGCTACAGACAGCAGCAGGACCAGAAAGCTTCCGGCGCAGACTGCCAGCTTCTTAAGCGCCCTGCCCGGATATCTTTTTTTCAGGGTCAGCAGAAAACAAAGGCCTGCTCCCGCCATCAGCGCGCTGCTGGCCCAGAACTGATCCTCCCTGTACATAAATCCCAGAAGGCCAAGGCCGATCCCCCAGAAAAATTCCCATACCAAAAATTTCTCCCGGTCAATTACATGCAGCAGAAGAAAAACAGCCGCTGCCGCCGCAATGCCTCCAGTCTTGGTAAACTGGATATGAATATAAGCCTCATAGCCAAAGCAGCATAAAAAAACAAGAGAAAGATACAGGCCGGAATACCCTTCCAGCCTGTTCATAAGTACATAAGTTACCGCGCTGAAGGCCGCCAGCAGCACGGCATACTGAAGGAGCGTATACCACGGAAGCCTCCCCGTCACCTGGTACAGAAGCCGGCAGATCAGTCCGAGAATATAATTCTGAAATACAAAATGAGCGTCTTTAACTCCTCTCAGCCCGCTTCCCAGCTCCGCAAAAACAATATCGTCGTTTGTTTCAAAGGACGGACGCATAAGACACACCATCGCCGCCATAGCCAGCAGGTTCACTCCCACGGCAAAGAATAATCCGGTTCGTCTCTCATCTGCAAATTTTAGCCATTGTGTTTTCATTTTTCTTCCCCGGCTGAAATTTCTGTTTCAGAATTTTTGTAACTCATACTTTTTCAGCCTTTTGCTGAGAATCTTCCCCGCCGTCTGTCTTTTCAGCAGGGGCTTCCGCCTTTTCTCCGGCTGTTTCCTGCAGATCCTTTTCAGCAGAGTCCGCTCCGGTCTCCGTTTCAGACGCCTTCTCTCCTTCCCCGCAGGAGGTCTCCTCGTCCGAATCCTCAGAAGGATCCACCTCCTCCGCGGTTCCGTCTACCACATCTCCTGCCTCAGCTTCCGTCTCACGGGTAGGGCAGGCCGCCCCGCAGTGAGGACAGAAGGACGCGTCTCCGTCTACGCTGCTTCCGCAGGAGGGGCAGATCTTTCTTCCTTTTACACCTGCCAGGTTTTCTTTGTACGCGGAGATCCGCTGCATCCGCTGATCGATCTGCTCGCATAAGATTTTCTGCGCGTCCTCCAGAGGGGCTCCCTCCAGATAACGCTTGTAGATAATTTTGCCCAGCTCGGCCATAATCTTCTGGATCTGGCGTTCTTCACCGGCAATTTTATTTTTCATTTTCTGTGTTTCATAGAGGGTTTCCGCGCGCCCTCCCAGCTCTCTCGCCGTCTTCGTGATCGCCTCTCCCAAACCGTCAAAAAAATCCTTACCCATATAAACCATCCTCCTTATCTGTCAGTTTTATCAGGCTTGTTTTCCTTATTGGGCCGCCTCCAAAAGCGGCACCTCCTGGCCTCTCAGCAGAATTCTCGGACCCCCGGTACCTTCGATATACTCTCTGGTGATGATCACCTGTCCGATACTGTCGTCCTTTGGGATTTCATACATAATATCCAGCATATACTGCTCCAGGATCGCTCTTAAGGCACGGGCTCCCGTTTTCTTCTCCATGGCCATTTTCGCGATGGCATGAAGCGCGCCCTCGTCAAATTCCAGCTTCACCTCATCCAGCGCCAACAGCTTCTGATACTGCTTGAGTATCGCGTTTCTGGGCTCCCGGAGGATCTTCACAAGCATTTCTTCCGACAGCCCGTCCAGGGTAAAGATAACCGGGAGCCGTCCAAGAAATTCCGGGATCATCCCGAAGCTTCTGAGATCGTCTACCGTCACCTTCTCCAGAAGATGAGGATCATTGTCGTATTTGTCCTTCAGATCCGCGTAAAAGCCGATGGACGCCTGTTTGTTCAGACGCTCCTTGATAATATTTTCCAGATCTGGAAAAGCCCCTCCGCAGATAAAAAGAATATTCCTTGTATTTACAGTGACCAGGGGAACCATGGCGTTTTTGCTGTTGGCTCCTACCGGAACCTCCACGTCGCTTCCCTCCAGAAGCTTCAGCATCCCCTGCTGAACGGCTTCGCCGCTTACGTCTCTCTGATTTGTGTTTTTCTTCTTGGCTATTTTGTCAATCTCGTCTATAAAGATAATGCCGTGCTCGGCCTTCTCAACGTCGTTATCCGCAGCCGCGAGAAGCTTCGACACTACGCTCTCTATATCGTCCCCGATATATCCCGCCTCTGTCAGTGAGGTAGCGTCCGCAATAGCCAGCGGCACGTCCAAAAGCCTCGCCAGCGTCTTCACGAGATAGGTCTTTCCGCATCCTGTAGGCCCGATCATCAGCATATTGGACTTCTCAATCTCGATCTCGTCCATGGTGTCGGTGGCCACACGCTTGTAATGATTATAAACCGCCACAGACATGACCTTCTTGGCATATTCCTGGCCGATCACATATTCATCCAGCGAAGCTTTTATTTTATGAGGAGCGGGGATTTTTTTCAGATCCAGGACCGGTTCCTTCTGCTTTTCCTTTTTCTTCTGCGGAGCCTTTTTCGGCTGCATCATCTGATTCTGCAGACCGGTCAGATCGATCATACTGACTCCCGGCATATTCAAAAGATCCGAATAATTGAAATTCCCTTTGTTCATCTGCTGGTTCATCATATCAAAGCTTTTCTGCATACAGTCTGAACAAATATGTATATTATTAGGAAGATCGATCATTTTCCCCGCCTGGCTTTCTGTTCTGCGGCAGAGCGAACAGAATTTCTCCGGCCCGTGTTTTTCGTCGTCCTGCTCCCGGTCCTCCTCAGTTATAATTTCATCCTTATATTTATCTGTCATAAAAACTCCTTTCCATTCTGTATCTCGTTTTACAGAGAATTCCTTTCCCCCGAAAACTGTTTCTCATACTGACCCGCGCATTTTCGGCAATTGAAGATGCCAGAAGCGAACGGCGGCCAAAACATACAGAACGCACAGACAGCCGCCCTCATCAGGAGCCTTGCCGCCTATGCGTTCATTATAACATAACCAATGTCTCTGTAAACTAAACTTTTTATAAAAATCCTTCCGGCTGCCTCTGGGCTGCGCATTTTCAGCAGAAGTAAACCGCCGGCTCAGGGCATGTTTCCCATAGTCACCTGTATAGTCTTCTCCACATACTGGCCGTTCTCAGCTCTGGCCACTACCACTTCCACGGTTTCTCCGGCGGCGTAGTACTGGAGCTTCTCCGCCAGATCCTCCTTGCCGCTGACAGCCTGACCGTCAAACTCCATAATAATGTCCCTTGCCTGAAGCCCGGCGCTGTACGCGGCTCCACCTTCTTCCACATAGGTGATCAGCGCTCCCGACGGCACATTGTACATGCTCATTGCCTGGGCGGATAAATCCAGGATATTCACTCCAAGATATCCTGCCTGGGAAGCGTCCAGCTTATCTCTGCTCATAAGATTTTCCAGAATCGGCTGCGCTGTGGAGATGGGGATCGCGTAACCCATTCCTTCAACGGCATTGTCCGCATATTTCGCGGAATTGATGCCGATCAGCTCTCCGCTCATATTCAGAAGGGCTCCGCCGCTGTTTCCGGGATTGATGGCCGCGTCGGTCTGTATCAGCCCGGAGCTGGTCCCGTCTTCCGTTTCGATGCTTCTGTCCAGCGCGCTGACCCATCCTGAGGTCACGGACTGTCCGTAGCCGAGAGCGTTTCCTATAGCTACAACCTGCTCTCCCACCTGAAGATTATCAGAGCTTCCCATCTGGGCAATTTTAATCTGGCTCATGGTGTCCTCCGGTATATCCGCCTTCTGTACTGCCACCACCGCAAGATCATTGGCCTTGTCCGTCCCCTTGACCGCGGCGCTGACCGCGTCCTCTATATTAATATCGTCGGCGCTTCCCGCAAGGGCCGCTGTCTCCGTCTCCGCGTCAGCCCCATCGTCTCCGATGAAACAAACGCTCAGAGTGTCCGCGCCTTCGATCACATGATTATTCGTAGCAATCAGAAGTTCATCTTCATTTTCCCCTACAATGATCCCGGAACCGCTTCCCTCGCTGGAATACCGCTGAGTTCCTCCGAACCCGTAAAATCCGATGAAGCTTGGTATTTCCTGGATGCTGACAGAAGTAATGGCAACAACAGACGGCATGGCCGCGGCGGCTACCCCCGCTACGGATCCTGTCTGAACAGGATTTGTCTGAACCGTCTCCGAAGCATTCTGAACCGCAGTCTCTGCCGCAGTCAGCGCAGACTGCGCGTCACTGTCCGAATATCTGCCGGCAATCATATTGACGCCCTGGAAAACGCCCCCGGCCACAAGTCCGAAGACGGCCGCCAGCGCGATGGTGCCCGGCAGTCTGTTCCATACACGGTTCTTTTTGTTTATATTTCTGCGGGGAGATCTGTTTTCTGCGCTGAAAGCTCTCTGATGCATCTGATAATGTGCGTATCTTCCGATCTCCCCGCGCCTGTCGCCCTCTGAGATTTCTGTGGTCTGATTCCGTGGAGCATCCTGATCCCATAATCTATCGTCATTCATATTACTGCTCCCTTCTTCTGTTCTCTTCTTATAAAAATCAGTGTAGCAGGGAATTGTGTTCAAAATGTGACAACTCTTTAAAAAATACGTGTTGTCAGTTTTTCCAGTAATCCCGGTTCATAGTGCATCGCAGAATCACCTTTTCCGGGAGCCTTCTGAAATTCTTCCCCGCAAGATATCCTGCATATTTGAAGCCGGTCTGCATAACATATCCCGGAATCATCCAGAATTTAGCTTTTCTGCATAAATGCCCGAGCGTTTTCTTTACAAGGCGCACACCCTCGCCCTCTGAGGACACACTGTCAAAAATCTGCGGATATTCCGCCTGAGAGACCCCGAGGTCAAAATTCCTGCGAAACTGCTGCATACAGGAATAGTTGTGGGAATGGATCACCCGCGCGTCCGCGGCGTACGCGATACTGTACCCGTTTTGGATCAGAGTTCCCGCGTAGATCATATCCTCGTTAAAAACAGTCCTCTCTGTAAATCCGCCCAGCTCTTCATAAATTTCTTTTTTATAGGCGGCGCAGACATTAGAGCAGAAAAAAGTCTTTATACCGTAACGGGGAAGATCCGCCCGGGATTTTACGGATGATTCTTCAGGATAATTAAAAGCTCTTGTATATCTTTCCACATAACTGCAGGAAGTATTCGGAAGCTGCCGTGCATAGGCTGCCCCAATCTCCGGGTCGCTCTCCAGCGCCGCGGCGAGATTCTGTATCAGATTTCTGTCCGCGGGGAGGGCGTCCTGGGTCATAAATACCATAATCCCGGCATCCGTAAGCTCCGCCGCCCTTTTTCTTGTCCCCCCGTGATCAAATTCCGCTTTATGAAGGTGATGCACCTCCACAGAAGGGAAGGATTTTTCCCATTGAGGATTCCAGAATTCCTTTTCTGTATTCATGACAAGAATCTTCCTTACGGGCCTGCTCTGTTTCTCCAGTCTCTCCAGAAGATGGACAAACTCTCTTCCGGGGCGGTATGTGGGAATGATCACATCAATGGTTTTTGTCTCCATAATCTTCTCTCCTATGCTGACAGGAGGGAATTCCTTTATTCAAGAAATTCCCTCCTGATTCGTTCATTTATACGGTTTCGGCAGGATCGCTCGCCGGAGCGCTCTCAGCGCTTCCACCGGCGTCACCGCCGCCTTCCTCCACATAGCCGGTATCGCCGCCGGAGTCTACGGTATCTCCTCCTCCGGTTCCCGGATCGGTATAATCTCCGCCGCCCGTTCCAGGATCCGTGTAGTCTCCGCCGCCCGTTCCAGGATCGGTATAGTCTCCGCCGTCCGTTCCAGGATCGGTATAGTCTCCGCCGCCCGTTCCAGGATCGGTATAGTCTCCGCCGTCCGTTCCAGGATCGGTATAGCCGCCATCGTCCGTTCCAGGATCCGTGTAGCCGCCATCATCCGTTCCAGGGTCCGTGTAGCCGCCGTCATCTGTTCCAGGATCCGTGTAGCCGCCGTCATCTGTTCCGGAATTATCATAATCGCCGTAGTCCCCTGAATCATCTGCTGATACCTGGGTCTCTGACCATCCGCTTCCGTCATTCTGATAGAAGAAAGCGTCGTTCTCCGTCTCCTCAGTCACAACAGGCTGAACATCATTCAGATTGTCAGCGCCGCCCACGATATCCAGAATCTCCTGGCTGTTTTCCTTTACTGTAGCGGAAGGAGTATATGCCTCGTCACCGTAGAGGAACTTGTGAAGCTCTACTACGTTTGACTCCAGATCTGTAGGTACGATCACGCTGCCCTTTACATTCGCAAATTTAAAGCTGGACGGGAAGCCCACCGTATCGTCAATACTGTATCCGATCAGGGTCGGCAGAAGCTGAAGGATTTCCGTTTTATTCACAGAGGTAGTCACCATTGGGAATACCTCGTCCATGATATCAAAAATCGTGCTCAGTCCGGCGCTCTTCGCCTTGCTGACGATCATCTGGATGACTTTTCTCTGTCTCTCTGTACGTCCCATATCAAGGCTTGCCGTATAGCGGATACGGCAGTAGGACGTAACCTGAACGCCGTTCAGATGATAACGATAGTCTATTTTTTCGATGTCTTCCGGTTCCGGCGGAAGCTCGATCGGCGTATAGGACTTGCCTGTTTCCTCAGAGGTCTCCACACAGTAATTATTCATGTGGACGATCTCCGCGTAGGACATGTCCATATCCAATCCGCCAAGACAATCCACAATAGTTGCCAGCGCGTCAAAATTTACGGTGGCGTAATCTGTAATATTCAGATCCAGATTGGTGTTGAGCATGGTGATCGCCTGCTCCGGTCCGCCGTAGGCGTACGCCGCGTTTGCTTTGGAATATGTGTCGTCGCCCAGATTCAGCAGGGTATCCCTGTATATGGACACAAGCTTCACATCCTTGGTGTCGTTATTGACACTGGCAACGATCATGGTATCGCTGTTCTCCGTTCCAAGAGCAGGGTTCTTATCCCTGTGGTCAATGCCGAACAGGGCATAGGTGGTATAGCCGGTTAATTTGGAGGTTTCCGAATCAATCGCGTTCTGTACTTCCTGGTTGACCTGAATCCTGCTGTCGTCCACTACCGGCTGGTTTACCTTATCCAGCTTGGAATTAAGCTGGCCGTAAACATACAAACCGCCGATGAACAGAAGCAGAACAATGATTTCCACTGCAAACAGTATCTTTTTCGTTTTTGATCTTGGTTTTGCCATGTTCTTTCCCCTTATCTTTAATATGCATTTTTATTGATGAAACCTTTAAAAAATGTTAAAAACAATATTTTGATGTCAAACCCTATCGTCCAGTTTTCAATATAATAAAGGTCGCAGTCAATCCGTTTTCTGATGGAAGTATCGCCGCGGTAGCCGTTTACCTGCGCCCATCCGGTCAGCCCGGGACGAACCTGATGCTTCACCATGTAACGCGGGATCTCCTCCCTGAATTTTTCCACAAAAAAGGGCCGCTCCGGTCTGGGTCCAACCAGACTCATGTCTCCCCGCAGAATGTTAAACAACTGCGGAAGCTCGTCAATGCTTGTCCTGCGCATGAATTTTCCGATGCCCGTAACCCGGGGATCGTCCTTCACTGTCCAGGCCTTCTTTTCTTCCGCCTCTGGCTGAATCTCCATGGAGCGGAATTTGTACATTCTGAATGTTTTATTGTGCAGTCCGACCCTCTCCTGCTTGTAGATCAGCGGGCCGGGAGACGTTGCTTTGATCAGAACGCACATGAGAAGCATGACCGGCGAAGATACTATGATCGCCGCTATGGAGCCCACAATATCCATCACTCTTTTTACCATGGCGTTAAAGGTATTGCTCAGAGGCACATAGCGGATGTTTATCACCGGAAGGCCGAGAATATCTTCTGTATATGGTTTCGTAGGTATAATTTTATTGTAATCGGGGATAAATTTCGTATGAACGCCCGATTTCTCACACATCGCAACAATCTCTTCAAGACGGTAATATTCGCTGAGGCCCAGGGTGATGGCTATTTCGTCCAGCCTGTTGGCGGGAAGGATCACCATAAGATTGGCGATCCTGCCGATAACCTTCACACCTTTATATAAGGTTCCCGCAGGAACGTTGTCGTCCAGAATTCCTCTGACGATATATCCCCACTGAGGATTCTGCTGGATCCTGTCTATATATTCCTCAGCCGCGCGGCTGTATCCCACCAATATCATCTGCTTCTGGTTATGGCCCTTTCTGCGCATATCCCGCAGCGCCGCGAAGATCAGCATACGGACAGTCCATTCCACAATGATATTGATCACGCAGAAAATATAAACCGTCAGTCGTGAAAAATCGCTTTCATCCAGCATGTACAGCGCAAATACAATCAGGAGCAGTCCCAGAACATTGGCCTTGATCACATTGGCCAGAACAAGTCTCCGCCCCTGCATATGCATCGGCTCATACAGAGTAAACGCCTGATACAAAAGCAGATAGCCGGGGATAATAAAAACCAGAGCAAGCATATACTGCTCAAAGGTAAGCGCACGAACTGCGGAATAGGAAAACGGACCTATAAACCGGATCATCCACGCGATCACATAGGAAGCGGCGATGACAAAAGCATCAATCAGCATCTGAAGACGACTGAAATTCTTCTGATTATCCTGAATCAATCTCCGACACCTCAATCCATTTCATACTGTTAATCTTATAATAGTTATACTTCAAAATCAATAATATCTTAATGTTTATTTTATAAAATTAAAATGAAACTGCTGTAAGACTCTCCTTACGCCGCGAAACGCCGGATGATATTTATCCACAGCTCCACCTGGACCGCCGCGTAATTCGGAAGATGCTTCAGGGTGAACGGTACCTTTTTTTCCCTGCGGCTGATGGAAAATCCGTTTTTTATCCCCGCGAGATATTCTCTTCCCATTCCCTTTGCCGCAAAAAACAGAAGCTTTATTCCAAATCCCGCTATCAAGAACGGCAGATTGAGAAGAATCTGCAGAAACGGCATGTTTTTGTAGATCAGATAAATATTATTTCTTGAGGAATATCTTGTTTTAAACTGATTATAGCGGGATCCGCTGGTTCCGCTGCCCACATGATACACCACCGCCTCCGGCGCGTACCAGTTCTCGTATCCGTAAATCCTGGCCCGGTATCCGATATCAATATCCTCCAGATAGGCAAAATGTTCCTCGTCAAAACAGCCTATCTGTTCCAGTATCCGTTTTCTGTAGATCGCAGCCCCGCCGCAGGCGGCAAAGACGCGCTCCTCTTTTTTATAGGTGTGGACGTCCTTTCCCTTCCCTCTTGCATAGGACCATCCCAGCGCGCAGTAGAAGTTTCCCGCATCGTCCAGCTTGTCCCTGTCGTGGTACTGCACCATTTTGGCTCCGCAGGAAAAGGCGTTTTTGTGTCTTTTCAGAGCAGCCAGCATCTGTTCCACAAAATCCTCCGTCACCTCTGTATCGTTATTCAGAAGCAGCACGTAGGGCGCTTTTGACGCCCGGATCCCTTCGTTGACCGCCCGGCAGAAGCCAAAGTTTTCCGGAAGCTCCAGAATATGCACCCATGGGTAGCTTCCCGCCACAAAGGAACAGCTTCCGTCGGAAGAGCCGTTATCCACAAGGATCACCTCAAAATTCTGCGTCGTCTGGCCCTCCAGACTTCCCAGAACACTGTCCAGAAAAGCAATTCCATTAAAATTCGGTATAATCACCGATACTTCCATATATCCTCCTTACCCCTTCTTCATCATGCCCGGAAGGGGACGAAGCGAATAATTCCATTTTGTAAGAGAGAGATTTTTATTGTAATACGGATCTCCGTTTTTCAGAATACCGATCCACTGGCTCCGCATATACTCGATCTCCTCCTGAAAACGCCTGACTTTTTCTTTGCTGTCCTCGGCGCCCCTTGTCTTTGATTCCGCATGATAAAGCTGTACATAGGGATCGTATACGATCAGTTTCCCCGTTTCTCTCACCTTCAGGCAGAGATCCACATCATTAAAAGCTACCGACAGTTTTTCCGTAAATCCCCCGGCGTTCTCAAAAGCCTCTCTCTTCATCAGCATACAGGCCGCCGTCACGGCGCTCATATCCTGAAGAAGAGACGCCTTGTGGAGATATCCGGTGCGGTTGGCGGGCATGTTTACAAACATGTGTCCCGCGATCCCCCCGATCCCGATGACACAGCCCGCGTGCTGGATCGTATTGTCGGGATAAAGCAGCTTCACGCCCACAGCCCCCACCTCAGAGCGCTGGCAGACGCCCAGCATTTCCTTCAGCCAGCCGGACGTGATCACTGTCATATCATTATTCAGAAACAGCAGGTACTGTCCTTTTGCCTGGCGGACTCCGTAATTATTGATCGCTGAATAATTAAACTCCTTTTTCCACCTCAGCAGACGGATCCTCGGATCTTCGGACAATTCCCTGTAATAACGGAAGATCTCCTCTGTGGTACTGTTATTTTCTATGATCAGAATCTCATAATTCTGATATTCCGTTTTCTTTTTGATAGATTCGATACAGGCTCTTAGGGTTTCCGTCTCATCCTTATTGGGAATGATAATGGATACCAGCGGTTCGCCCTGAACAGGATATGTCACCCGGTAAAATCCCAGATCCGGCGTATGGCTGACCGTCCCCTTCACCCCTGTTCTCTCCAGATGCGCTTCTATAGCCCGCTTTCCCGCGTCAAAGGCATACATCTTGCTTGCCGGATTGTCCGCGGTGGAAGCCTTGTGCGTCCGCCAGTGATAGAGGATTTCCGGGATGTGCCCCACTTTTTTCGCCTGCTCCACGCAGCGGAAAATAAAATCGTAATCCTGGGCGCCTTCAAATTCCTGACGGAATCCGCCCGCTTTTTCCAGCACACTGCGCCTTACCACAAAAAAATGACAGATATAATTATTGGAACGGAGAAGATCCAGATTAAAATCCGGCTTCAGATGAGGCTGAAAATGCTCTCCCAGATCTGTCGTAACCTTATCCTCGTCTGTATAAACCGCGTCCAGCTCCCGGTCCTTTCCCAGGGCCTTCGCCAGCTCATAGAGGGCGTTGGGCGCGAGAAGATCGTCATGGTCCAGAATACCCGCGAACTCGCCAGTCGCCATGGAAAGCGCCGCGTTGGTGTTGCCGGCGATCCCGAGATTTTCCTGGAGGTTCTGTACACAGATCCGCTTGTCACGGGCAGAGTACGCATCCAGCACTGTTTTCATCTCCGCGTCCTCCGGACTGCCGTTGGCGATACACAGCTCCCAGTTCTTATAGGTCTGTGCCAGAAGGGAATCCAGCATCTGTGTAAGAAACAGCTTCGGTGTGCGGTACGCCGGCACCGCCACACTGATCAGGGGTTCATAATCCAGCCTGCTCCGCCTCTGGCGGCTCAGCTCCGCCTCATCAGGAATATAGGCCTCATACCAGGGGCCGTAGGGAACCTCCTCCGGCTCAAAACGCTCATGAAGGCGGATCCAGAATTCCTTCGGACCATAATGCTTCAAATACCGGAAGCCCTTCTGCACTGTATAAGGATTCAGCTTCTTCACAATGCGACCCCATTGGATCCTGCCCCCTGTATTCTGTTTTTTATCCATATTTATAATTCCTCAGATATTATCAAATTTACATATATTTTACATTTAGCCGGATTTATTTTATCATTGTACCCTGTATTTTGCAAGGCTGTAAACATAATTTTCATACTGGCCTGTACATTTTCACTTATGCAGACCCCCAGATATACGGTAATACCAAGAAGGTGTTGAATTACGAGGAAAAATGGGATATGATAGGTTTTAAGACAATCCCGCGTAAAATTCGATTTTTTTCTGATTTTTGCGGAATACTAATTGACAGACTACTAATGCAGAACAGGACAAAACAGGAGTACAATATGAAATTAAGCAGAATTTTTGCCGGGCTGCTGACAGCCGGCCTTTCTCTCTCACTGATGATCCACACCCCGGTCATGGCCGCGGAGGAAACGGCCGGTGCCGCAGCCGCGTCCGGAATCACCACCAACAGCATTTCCGGATGGCCCCAGGGACCTGAGATCACCTCCACCGCCGCAGTTGTCATGGAGGATAGTACGGACACAGTAGTATACGCCAAAAATATGGATCAGACTCTTTTTCCGGGAGGTACCGTAAAGGTTATGACCACCCTTCTGGCTCTGGAGAACAGCCAGCTCACCGACCAGGTGACAATGACCGCCACCGGCGTGTCCGGCGTAACGGACGGAGGCGCGAATATTTCCGCCCAGCTTGACGAGGTTTTCACCATGGAACAGTGCCTGTACGCCATGATGCTGTCCTCCGCCAACGATATCGCCCTGCAGGTAGCGGAGCATATCGGCGGTTCCGTGGATTCTTTTGTCCAGATGATGAATACCAGGGCCTCTGAGCTTGGATGCACCAACACCGTATTTACCAACCCGACGGGACTTCCCGATGAAAACCAGCATACCACCGCCCATGATATGGCGCTGATCATGAAGGCCGCCATTGACAACGAAAGCTTCCGGACCATCGCCGGCACTGCCTCCTATACGATCCCGGCCACAAATGTTTCGGGGGGAGAGCGTGTGCTGACAAACAATTTTTCCATGATGGACAGCACCAACGCCGCATATTATCAGTATTGTCTCGGCGGACGGGAAGGATATACCGAGGCCTCCGGCAGCACGCTTGTATGCGGAGCCCAGAAAAATGACGTCACGCTGATCGCCGTAGTGCTTCAGGGCGCTTCCGGAACAACCGGCACTGAGGCCGCGGGACTTCTGAATTACGGCTTTGACAATTTCCAGATGCTGTCTCTGGGAGATACAGATTTTAATATGCTTTCAGGCGGAAACGTCTATGTTCCTGCCGGAAGCGCCGCCGATGCTCTCACCACTGAGGATACGCCGGGAGAAACTGACCAGCTTAACCGCCAGTACTATTTCAGCGGAACGCCTGTAGGAACCGCCGTTATGGCCGTGGTTCAGAAGCAGGATACCACTCTGGTAGACCAGAGTCAGCAGAATCTGGCCGCTGCCCAGGATTATTCCGCCTCTCACACAAACGTTCCTTATTATATTATCGGCGGGGTCGGAGCGCTGCTGCTGATCCTTCTTCTGGCAGGCATCATCAGGACGGCGAAGGCATAGCGGCGGGCGCTCAGCTCATACAGATGTCCGCTCGCAAAAACATGCAAGCATGTTTTATGCTTCCCGATCACTGTATGGCAGAACTGTTACAAATAATGTCCCAGAAACCAAAAAAATCCTTGAAAACATACAGTATATGCGGTAAAATACAACTTGATATAGGGGAGTAGCCAGCACTGTTTTTTGTGCGATTAGGTCAACATTCATGAGTGTAAGCTCTGGCTTAATCTATACCTTTGAAGTTACCGGTATATGACGAGACCTGTGTTCCATTCATGGCAGAACACAGGTCCTTTTTATTTCATAGAAATTTGCAGGATTTATTTTAATCCCCGGTTTTCACATGAGATAAAAGCAGTCGCCCGGACCGGGAAACAGGTCTACGAGACGGCTGGCGGATACAGCATTTCCCATATAGTAAGAAGGAGGAACTTTTATGGACTTTTTAATCTCAGGCATTACATCTATCACCCCGCAGCAGATCGTCATGTATGTGATCGGCGCTGTCCTGATCTGGCTTGCCATTAATAAAGATCTGGAACCGGTGCTCCTGCTTCCGCTGGGCTTCGGCGCGATTCTGGTGAACCTGCCGGATTCCGGCGTACTGAACCAGACCCTGTCCGGAATCGGCGAGACAAACGGTATCATTGAATGGCTGTTCGATGTGGGAATCGAGGCTTCTGAAGCAATGCCTCTTCTGCTTTTTATCGGAATCGGCGCCATGATCGATTTCGGCCCGCTGCTTTCCAATCCCAAGCTGTTTCTGTTCGGCGCTGCCGCGCAGTTCGGTATTTTCGCCGCTATCCTGGTAGCTGTACTTCTTGGCTTTGATCTGAAGGACGCCGCTTCCATCGGTATCATCGGCGCTGCCGACGGCCCCACCTCCATCCTGGTATCCCAGGTGCTGGGTTCCAATTATATCGGGCCCATCGCCGTGGTGGCCTACTCGTACATGGCTCTTGTACCGATCATCCAGCCGGTTGTGATCAGGCTTCTCACCACAAAAAAAGAGCGCTGCATCCATATGGAATATAAGGCTGTCAACGTATCACGGAAGGCCAAGATCATCTTCCCAATCGTTGTTACCTTTATCGCCGGACTGGTAGCGCCCATGTCCGTTTCTCTGGTAGGATTCCTGATGTTCGGAAACCTTCTCCGTGAATGCGGCGTGCTGAACAATCTTTCCGACACAGCCCAGAACGTACTTTCCAACCTGGTTTCCCTGCTTCTGGGAATCACCATCGCGTTCAGCATGAAAGCAGACACCTTCGTCAATCCGCAGACTCTGCTGATCATGCTTATCGGTCTGGCGGCTTTCATTTTCGATACTGCCGCAGGCGTGCTTTTCGCTAAGCTTCTGAACCTCTTCACAAAGGAAAAGGTAAACCCGATGATCGGCGCTGCCGGTATTTCCGCCTTCCCAATGGCGGCCCGCGTCGTTCAGAGAATGGCCCTGAAGGAAGATCCCAGCAATGTCCTGATCATGCAGGCTACCGGTACGAACGTTTCCGGACAGATCGCTTCTGTTGTGGCCGGCGGCGTTATCTTAAGCGTAGTGTCCAGTATTCTGTAATGTTTCTTATTCCATTACAAACAGGAAAGGAGTATGTGATATGGATATGACTCTTGTTATGCAGGCCCTGGAAGTCATGTGGAAAGGGATGCTGAGTATTTTCACGGTTATAATTATTCTGACGATCCTTGTGTATGTGATCAATAAATTTCTCAAGGACTAACCATTAAAATAAGCGCAGACAGACTCTGACGCTCATATAAAACAAACAAGCTCCGGGACGCGCTTCGCGCAGTTCGGAGCTTGTTTATTTTATCCGCTTATCTGCAGCGGTTTTCTTTTTTATCACGTACACAAATCTTTCTTCTTCGTTTTCCTCAGACGCCAGCCTCAGAAACGCCGGAATTTCTGCGTTTCCTCCAAAGAGGCGCCGAACACCACGCCGCGAACAAGGCCCAGCAGACAGCGCTTCCCACGGCCCCTTCCTTCAGTCCTGGTGCCTGGAATGTCAGCTCCAGCGTATGGTCTCCTTCCGGTACCTCGCAGGCCAGAAAACCGATATCTCCCCGCAGGAGCTCTGTCTCCTCTCCGTCGATGGCAAGAGACCAGCCGTCCTCATAGGGGATCATAAACAGAACATAGCCCTCTGTTTCCGCATGGACGGTTCCCGTGATGCGGGAATCCTTCTCCGGGGCGTACAGAACCGCGTAGGAAGCCGCTGAAACCTCCTCGCCGGACGGCTCTTCCGCGGCACTCCCGGCTTTTCCATCCCCGGCTTTGCCCTCAGGCTCCTCAGAACCTGACGTACTTCCGGCTCCTTCCTCATTCACGTTCTTGCCCGTCGCCTCCTCAGACTCTGACGCGGATCCTGCTTCTTCTCCGCCTCCGGAGTCAGCCGTCAGTTCCTCAAATTCCGCCATAGATTCTATCTCTTCCCCGTCCTCCAGGGCAATGGCTCCTTCCAGGAGCCGTTCTCTCGTCTCCTCTGTACACAGCTCCCGCAGGCTGTCCTCCGAGATCGCCGCGGTATAGAAATGGGCGGTTTCCGCTTCCAATACATTTTCGTGGATGTAAAGGCTTCCCACCTTGTCCAGCAGCTTCCAGGAAGTCCCGTCCGGTTCGCCGTCGCCGGATAAAATGTAGCGGATCCCCAGAAAGGCCGCCAGGCGGTTATCCTCCACATGGTTCCAGAAGGTATAGTGATTTTCGTCCGCGAAAAACAGCTCAGGAACACAGGTCTCCACAAAATCTTTCACATAACCGTTCATCACAGAATTATAGGCGGAAACGCCCCGGTAACCCTGAGCCGAGGAATCCATTGCCACCGTGCCGGATATATAATCCTTTTCCACGCGGTAAAATTCCCCATCGTTCTCCTCCAGATAGTTCAGAGCGTCCTGAAGATCCGTCCGGTACATCTCCCTGAAAAAATCCTGGGGCTTTTCCATCTCCGCCCGGTATCTGGTCTCCAGATCCTCTGATCTCCTGTCCGCCTCGTATTTTTCTGTTTCCGCCGCCATAGCCTCCACCGGAGTATCTGTCTTTTTCATAGTCACTCTGGCCTGGTAATTCACAGCGCCTTCCGAGATCATATTCACCGCCAGGGCCGCCCCGAGAACTCCTATGATAACCTTCCGCTGCCGGGGGCTTTTCAGGAGGGTAAGAGCCAGAAGGCAGAGGACAGTCACGATTCCCGCCGCGGCAAGGATCAGGATATTTCTCTTATACTCCGCGAATCCCGCCTGCTGCCAGCCTTCCCAATAGGCCCAGCCCATCAGGGCGGCGACCGCCGCAAGAAGGATCAGGTTCAGTCTGCCGCCCTTTCTCAGATAATCCCACATCCAGGCCATCACCAGCAGGATCGCCGGCATCAGCACAAAGGTATATCTCTGGGTAGGCTTTGTAAAATAGTTAAAAACCGTTCCTCCTGTAGGAAAGGCCGCCGCAAGAAGGATCAGCAGAGAAACCAGGTACAGCACTCTCCTGGCCCTTTTTTTCATATTCGCCTTTCTGAGGATCACAAGGAACTGCACGTTGAAAAACACGGCCAGCGCGGAACAGAACAGCACCGGATCCTCATAATAATTCATCACATAATCCTGGGGGCCTTTCGCGAGACCGAAGCCATTCTGAAGATTGCTGGAAAACATTCTTTTCAGCATGGACAGATAAAATTTGCCGGAATAAGGGGTAAAGCAGTTTCTAAGCCACTCTATAAATCCGGTTCCCTCACCGTCCAGTCTGGAGGATACATTCAAAAGAACCGCCGCCATGGGAAGGAAAATCACCAGACTCATCCCAAGCCCCAGAAGCATCTGCCTGCAGCCGGATAGGAACAGCAGCACGCGCTTCTTTGTACGGAGTCCCTCGATCATCAGTATCCGGAAAAGAAGATACAGCCCGGCGGCCGCCAGGCACATATAGGTAAAATACACGCTGTAGATCCCGCAGAGAAATACCATCACCGGAAGCAGCTTCCTGCCCTTTTTCCCCTGGATAAGCTTCTCGCAGAACAAAAGCAGAAGGGGCAGATAGACCACCGTCGTTCCGAACTGGTAATGCTGCCCCCACACCAGAAGAAAGCCGTTCAGTCCATACACATAGGAAGCGGCAAGCTTTGCCTGTCTGCTGAATGTAAACTGCGACAAAAACCAATAAAAGGCCAGTCCCGCCGCCAGAATTTTCATCACCTGGATCACATTGATATAGATCAGCATGTGGGCCGGCCCCAACACAGCGCCGATCCCGTACAGCAGCATCAGGAAAGGATCAAACAGGTTGAAATTAAACATATTTACTCCCAGCCCGTTGGAAAAATCCCAGAGAGAAAAGCTCCCGTCCCGCAGATGGTTCACGATGCTGGTATAGTTCATGATATACTGCTGCCAGGTATCGCTGCCGATATCGTTAAAGATCATGAGCTGATCTCCGAAAAGATAGTCGTGAAATATGATTACGCAGCTTACCAAAAGAAGCGCCAGAAGCAGCGCGCAGTCCGCGGATCTGCTTTTCTTCAGTCCCTCCACCGTAAACGCCCTTCCGGGCGCTGTTATTTTTTTCATTCTTTCCCCTTTCTAGGCGCCGGATCCCCACTGATACAGAAAATACGGCAAAGGGCAGAGCGCTCTGTGCTTACATGATCTCCTTCAGATAACGCGCAAGAGCGTCCTTCCAGTCCGGAAGCATCCGGAAGCCGTGTTCTTCCAGCTTTTTCTTCTCCATACGGCTGTTGGAGGGCCGCTTTGCTTTTGCCGGATATTCCGCGGAGGTCACCGGCTTCACATTTACCTTCATTCCAGCCTGACGGAAAATTTCCACCGCAAAATCGTACCAGGAGATATACCCGCCTCCGTTGGTGGCGTGGTAGATCCCGTACTCCTCTTTTTCCAGCATATCCACGAGAAGCACCGCAAGATCGTAGGTGTAAGTGGGCGTTCCGACCTGATCGTCCACCACGGTAAGGGTATCGTGGGTCTTTCCAAGATTCAGCATGGTCTTGATAAAGTTCTTTCCATTTACGCCGAACACCCAGGCAATGCGGACAATATAGTATTTATCGGTATACTTCTGTACCGCAAGCTCTCCCTCGTACTTGGTCTGCCCGTATACGTTCAAGGGCTGCACCACCGGATCGTCCGGCTCCCAGGGTCGGGTTCCCTGTCCGTCAAAAACATAATCCGTGCTCAGGTAGATCATGGGGATGTCCAGCTCGCCACACATTCCGGCGATATTTTCCGTGCCGTCCACATTGACCCTCCGGCAGATCTCTGTCTGATCCTCCGCGGCGTCCACCGCAGTCCACGCTGCGCAGTGCACCACTTTGTCGGGGCGCGTCTCCTCCATTACACGGCGGACCGCTTCCGCGTCGGTGATATCCATCTCCTCCACGTCCACGCCGATCCCCTCATATCCTCTTTTCGCCAGCTCGTTCATCACGTCATGTCCAAGCTGTCCTTTCACGCCTGTCACTAATACTCTCATGAAAAACCTCCTCTATATCCGTCTCAGTGAAAAATCCTGGCTCTTCAGGGTAAGATTGGGATTATAATACGGATCTCCGTTCCGCATAATATCCGGCCAGCGTTTTTCAAAGGTCGCGATCTCCTTGTTAAATCTTGCCACCTTTTCCGGAGTGTCCTCCAGCCCTCTGGATTTGGACTCATAGTGATACAGCTCCGCGTAAGGGTTGTATACGATCAGATAGCCCGCCTCACGCAGCTTCATACAGAAATCAATGTCGTTGAAGGCAACGGCAAGCTCCTCCGTCAGTCCTCCCACCTGGTCAAAAGCAGACTTCTTCACCATCATGCAGGCCGCCGTCACCGCGCTGTAATCCTGGGCGCAGATGATCCTGTGGCAGTAGCCTGTGGTTCCTCTGGGCTGCAGCACGAAGCAGTGTCCCGCGATCCCGCCGAAACCGATCACCACTCCGGCGTGCTGGATGGTATCGTCCTCGTAGTACATTCTCGCACCTACGGCTCCCACATCGCCGCGCATACAGTATCCCAGCAGCTCCTCCAGACAATCCTCATTGATGATCTCCGTATCGTTGTTCAAAAGCAGCAGATACTCTCCCTTCGCGAAGGAAGCGCCGTAATTATTGATGGCGGAATAATTGAACTCTCTGTCCCAGTACACCACATGGGCTTTGGGATTCGTCTCCTCCAGCTCTTTATAGAACTGGAAGGTCTTTTCCTCCGTGCTGTTGTTCTCCACAATGATATACTCATAATTCTGGTAGGAAGATCGCTGGTCTATGGAATCCATACATCTCTTCAGATCGTCCGTGTGATCTTTATTGGGGATGATAATGGAGATCAGCGGATCATAGTCCCGGATAAATTTTGTCCGGTAAAGGCCCAGAAATTCTCCCTGATACACCTCCGCATGGATCCCCGTTCTTCTGTAATGCTCCTCTATAGCCCGTTTTCCGGCTTCAAAGGCATAGGTTTTGCTCTCGGGATTTTCGGCCGTGGAATCCTCATGGCATCTCCAGTGATAAAGGATCTTGGGAATATGATAGATTTCCTCCGGTCTCACGGACTCCACGCAGCGGAAAATAAAATCATAGTCCTGGGCTCCGTCGTACTCCCTGCGGAACATCCCCACCTGATCGATCACATCTCTTTTTACTACAAAGAGATGACAGATATAATTCACCGTACAGAGAAGATCCAGATTATAGTCCGGCTTAAAGTGCGGCTGGAAGAATTTATGTCCGTCCATGGACATCTTATCCTCATCCGAATAAAGAAGCTTAATCTCCCTGTTTTCATTGAGAGCCTTCACGCACTGGAAAAGAGCGTGGGGCGTCAGCTCGTCGTCATGATCCGCAAAGGCGATGTAATCTCCTGTGGCCGCTTCCATTCCGGCGTTGGTATTCTCCGCGATCCTTAAAGGCTCCTGTCCGGAAACGATCCGTATCCTCTCGTCGGACTTCGCCAGAGCCTCCAGAGTTCTGGAAAGAGGGGACGGCTGTCCGCTGCCGTCGGAGAGACAAAGCTCCCAGTTGGGATAGGTCTGCGCCTTGACAGATTCTACAAGCTGCTGAAGATATTTCTCAGGCGTTTTGTACAGCGGCACCACAATGGAAATTTTCGGCTGGTACTCAAACTTTTCACGTCTCTGCTTTTCCAGCTCCCTGGCGTTGGGGAGATGGCGCAGGATCCACTTCTGATAGGGAATTTCCCTGGTGGAGGCGGTTTTTACCTTGGAAACGATCTTCCCGGCCAGAGCCGCGCCGCCCTGGCTCCGCCAGTAACGGATTCCCTTTTTTGCGTATTTTTCAATTTTTCTTCTGAAAACAACTCCCGGCTGAAGATGGACAATGTGAACGGATTTTGTCTCCCCGGCGTAAAACACCATGTAGAGGAGCTTGCCGGTGAGATTCGTCAGCTCCACAAAAAAGCCTGTCTTGTCCTGAATATCCATCTCCTCATAAAGCTGCTCCACATCCACCCGCTCTGTCCTCAGGATCTCCGCCGAAAGCTTCTGCTTATTCTCATCAAAAATCTGAATGCGGACAGGGCTGTCCGCCACCACCCAGCCGCGGATCCTTAAAAAGCCCTGCTGCACCTTTTCCTCTTCAATAAAAAACTGAGGCTTTCCCCGGCGTCTCTCCAGCTCCTTCACCGGAACCGAGAACCAGCACACGGTTTTTTCCGGCATGTCCGCGTATACGGAAAGCTTCTGAAAGCCTTCCAGGGATTCCGGAAGCTGTACGGCGGCCGTGATCCTTTCTCCCCGCATCAGGTCGGGATCCTTGAAGCGTTCCAGAGCGCTCACAACCTCCAGCTTCTGGATCTCTGCCTTTACCTGGGAATTATCCAGGCAGGCCCGCATCTTCGCCTCCTTGGGCCAGGTTCCCTGGAGGATGTAACAGCAGGGATCCTTCAGATGAAACCGGTCTTTTGTTACCTCGAAAATCTCTCTCGCCATATCAAACCCTCATTTCTCAGTTTTCTCTCAGAGAACAGTCCCCCTCTGTCACAGACAGATTGGGATTATAGTAGGGGTCGCCTTTTTCAAGGCATTTTCCCCATTTTTCCTGAAAACGCTTTACCTCTTTGTCGAATCGGAACTGTTTCTCCGGGGTATCCTCCAGGCCTCTGGATTTGGATTCATAGTGATAAAGCTCCGCATAGGGGGTAAAGACAATTTTTTTATGTTTCTCCCTCAGCTTCATGCAGAAGTCGATATCGTTAAAAGCCACCCGGAAGCTCTCGTCGAAGCCTCCCGCCGCCTGAAAGTCTGCCTTTTTTACAAGCATACAGGCCGCAGTCACCGCGCTGATCTCCTGGACGCTGATCATTCTGCCGAAATACCCGGCGTCCTCTCTGGATGCCCGGCACATAATATGTCCGGCGATCCCTCCCAGTCCCAGCACCACTCCCGCGTGCTGGATGGTATCGTCAGGATAATAAAGCTTCGCTCCCACCGCTGCTACCTGCTCCTGCTGGCAGATCATCAGCATTTCCTCCATCCATCCTGGCGTCAGGATCTCCACGTCGTTGTTCAGGAATAAGAGATAGTCGCCCTTCGCCCTCTCCGCCGCGAAATTATTGATAGCGGAATAGTTGAATTCCTTCTCCCAGTTCAGCACCCTGGCTTTTGGATATTTTTCAGGAATACTTTTGTAGAAGGCAAAGGTTTCTTCCAGTTCGCTGTTGTTTTCCACCACAAGGATCTCGTAATTTTTCCAGGTGGAGCGCTCCGCCACAGAGGAGAGACACAGCTCAAGATCCTCAATGTGATCCTTATTGGGAATGATGACCGAGATCAGAGGCTCTCCCTGGATCTTCACCCGGCTTCTGTACCATCCCCAGCGCTCTGTCATTTCTACCGCCGCTTCTGTGCCCGTCCGCTGATAATGCTCCTCCACGGCTCTTCTTCCCGCCTCGTAGGCATAGGTTTTGCTGGAGGGATCCGCCGCCGTAGATTCCATGTGGCACCGCCAGTGATACAGCACCCGGGGAATATGGACGATCTCCCTGGCCTGCTCGCAGCACCGGAAAATAAAATCATAATCCTGGGCCCCGTCAAACTCCGTCCGGAGGAACCCGGCTTTTTCCGCCGCAGCCCGCCTTACCACAAAAATGTGACAGATATAATTATTTTCCCGCAGACGGAAAAGGTTGAAATCCGGCTTAAAATTCGGGTCAAAATAATGCTGTCCGTCCATGCTCACCTTATCCTCGTCGGTATAGAGCACATCCGCCCGGGGATTCTCGTTCACTGCCTTCACAATCTCAAAAAGAGCGTCCGGCTCCAGCGTATCGTCATGGTCGCAGAGCATCAGGAACTCCCCCCTGGCAAGGGCTATGGCTCCATTGGTGTTCCAGGAGATCCCGCCGTTCTTTTTCAGCTTTTTATATGTGACGCGTTTCTCCCGTCCGTAGTGTTTTCGGATATAATCCCGGACTTTGTCGTCTTCGCTTCCGTCCGCCAGACAAAGCTGCCAGTTTCCGTATGTCTGCTTCCGCACGGATTCCACCAGCTCCTCCAGATAAGGAAGAGGCGTATGATACAGGGGAACGACGATGCTCACCAGGGGGCTTGACGGAAAAGAGGTCCTCCTCTGCTTAAATGCCTGCCGGCGGTTCAGGGAATGACGCTTCAGCCACTCCTCGTAATCCTGAGTTTCTCCGGCGGATCTTTTCTTAAAGCGTCCCAGCAGGCCCCTGGGCTTTTTTTCTTTTCTCAGCTCCTGGACGTCTATCTGATAGTTTTTCTCCCCGGAGCTTCCCCGAAATTTCAGCACCGCCTTCCTGCCCTGGATATCCTGGGCTGTGGCGGAGATCCGAAACCCGATCTCCCGGGTTTTATATTCCTCGTCCAGATTCCTTCTTTCTACAACGTCCGGCCTCCGCCCTCTGCTCATTCTGCAGGGAACGGGAGTTCCGTCCTCGTTGAGAAGCTCCGCCTCTGCCTCGCCTCTCTGATCGATGACCCATCCCTGGATCTCCAGCATAGTATCATAGAGAAGCTCCGCCCGGTCTATATGATATTCGATCAGGCTGTCCCTGAGAAAGGCCTCCAGCTCCTGACGGCTTTTCTTCCACAGGGAAGATCTCTGATCTCCTGCTTCCAGAAAAAGCTCCAGGGTATGAAACCGCTCCGTCAGCCTTCCCGCCTCCGGGATCCGCACCGTAAAGCCAAGGAGAAAATCCCCGAAATCCAGCCCCAGAGCCTGTCCCACATCCTGTCTCGGACGGCGTTCCGCCATAGGAAGCGGAATTTTTTCTTCTCCGTCTCCCAGAAGGCAAAAGCCATATTCTCTGTTTCCCGGCGCGGCGTACCATCCCGACAGGCTCAGCACCTGCCCGTGCCGGTCGTCATATTTTTCTTCGTCCACGCTGAAGCGCAATTCGTCCATGTTCCATCCTCATCCAAATATTTCTGTTCCGGCAGCGTTTAATCTTTTTTGAAGCTCCGGTACAGTTTCCACACCTTCGTATTTTCCATCTGACGGATCTTTTCCTTCAGATGAAGGATCTCCCTGTCCTTCTCCGCGGACACCCGGGAAAATCCCTTCCAGAAGGCGTCCCGGGCCTCCTGCTCCTTCATAATCTCTATTTCTATCTGAATTTTTCTTTTTCCGGCGGGAATGTCTTCCAGAATGAACTGAGGGTCTCCCGCTCCGAAATAGTATTCGCCCCGGCCTAAAGGAAAACCATTGGAGGCATACGCCGCCTCCGCTCCATTTTCATAGCAGAGTTTTTTCAGCACAAGCCCTCCAATCGCTTCTCCGGGATCCAGCCGGATCCTGCGCACTCCCTTGGGAATCTCGATTTCCAGGCGCAGCCCCTGCCGCCCCATGGGATAAACGGCGGAATCCTCCTCCCGGAAGTCCGCTCCCCGGTCATAAAATACCTGCAGCCTTCGCTGGGCGCAGGCAAGCCGCATCTGCTCATATAGCGGAAGAATCTGTACCTTTCCCGGTGAAATCTCCTCATACATAGACAGAAGGGAGGCATGGCTTCCTTCCATATATGCCTGAAAACATCTTTCCATTCCGGCGTAAGCCTCCTGCTCCTCCGGAGATATGCCTGCTTTTTCATAGAAATTCCGTTCCTTCAGCGCCCGGCGCTTTCCGTCGCTCTCCAGATAATAGTGAAGCATCCGGTAAATAATGAAATTGCAGGGCACAGGGAAACGGAAGGTCCATTCATAGTCCAGGACCACCGCCCTGTCCGGCTGGATCAGGATATTCGCCGGAACCAGATCTATATTGGAGATTCCTCCGCAGCGCAGCTCTCCCGGCAGGTTCGCGTCCCCGAAGACCTTTACAAACTCCGGCGTTTTCTGAAAAACATTCCGGTCGTGCAGATTACGGATCTTTTTTACATAGAAAAACAAAAGCTCCTCAAGCCTGTCCGGCTCTCCAGCCGCCAGAAGGCTGTCCAGCCGCTCCTCAAGGGTACTTCCCTCCAGGTATTCCAGCCTGACCTCTGTTTTTTCCAGCCTACAGCGGTTCAGCTCCATGCCTTCCTTTTCATAAAGGCTGGTAAGCTCTCTCTCGATATTTTCAATATTCCGGATGTGCGCCTCCGCCGCCGGAGTATCCGGGATTTTGCGGACCACTCTCGCGTATCTTCCGGTCTCACGGATTTCTGTACGCAGAGAGAACCGTCTGTCTCTCTCATTGGAATATTTTACATAGACGGTCTGGGGAGCGCTTTCCTCTTTCCCGATCAGCAGAAGGAAGGAATTGGAAAACTCCGGAAACAGCTCGTTTTCGAGAAGAGAATCGTAAACCGGAGATTCCTGAAAAAGCTGCAGCCGCAGGCGGTCGAAGTTTGTTTCCATCCGGTTCATCTCCCCCTTCAGAGGAAGGCGCCGGTCTGAATAGATCGTCATAGGCAGCTTATAATCCGGGAAGGGATAGTACCAGGAAGCCTTCAGTCCCCCCGCCTGGTCCATGATCCGTGAAAGCTCCTTTTTCGTAAAGGTTTTTACACCTTTCGCGGCGGGATAGCCTTCCAGTCCCTCGAACAGAGTCCCGGAATGATCCTCCGTGCAGCCGGCCCAGTATTTGAGCCCGAAACGGTTCTCTATGGCAAGGATGATCTTTCCGCCAGGCTTCAAATGCCTGCTGACGGTACTTAAGAAATCCACAAAGGGGTTGGCGCTGTCAATATAGTTTTCCCCATATTCAAATACGCCGATCAGAGTGATATAGTCATACTGCTCTGTAAGACTATGCTCGATCTCCTGAAAATTCCCCATAAGGATCGTCAGATTGCCGCAGTCCCTGTGACGCCACGCGTTAATAAGACTTCTCTTCCTGGACAGCTCGATACAGGTGACCTTTTTTGCTTTCCGGCAGAGGGCGCCTGTCACCGCACCGCAGCCGGAACCGATCTCCAGCACATGCTCGTCCCCGGTAAAAGGCAGCCAGCTTATAATATTTTCTCTGATATGGGAATAATGGTACAGCACCGGCCAGCTTTTGCGCTGGGCGATGACGCGGTTCCATTCCTTTTCCGGATAAGCTCTGGCAATTTCCAGAAGCTCGTCCTCCACCTCTCCGTCGCTGTATAAATCTTCCCCGGGATAATAAGTATCATCCAGGATTACCTGACCGATTTTTTCTTTCATTCCTCTTCTCCATACTGAACCTCCACCTGGGAGTTCATATCATAAAAACCTACGGTGTTCTTTTCTGAAACCACTGTTACATTACAGGCGTCATAAAGCCTGTGAAAAACAGTAAATTCCCCGTCCTTGTAGCCTGTGCAGCCGAAGGACAGAAGATACTCTCCCCCCTGGAGATACATCTCCTGGGTAAAAGTAACGGTGCATACGTCCCCGGCGTCAGAATGTTCCACAAGTATTTTTTCGAACAGGGTATTGGTGCCTGTGATCTCCGTGCCTTTGATGTCCTTAAAGGTGTAAGCCAGGATCGGCTCCTGGAGATTTTCACGAAAAGCCACCTTCATACGGATACGGAAGGTGCTTCCCTTTTCTATGGTATTTGTGCATCTGCCCTTGTCGTCCACTACGGCAAAGTCCACGATCTCCGCCAGGCCGCTTCCATATTCCAGCATGTTGGGATTCACCTGGAACTGTCCCCGCCAGTTTTCCCCCGGCTTTTCTTCCTTCTCCTCTGCCTTCGCAGGCTCCTGGCCTACCAGAAGCTGCTTGTACATGTCCACCATCTGTTTGGGAGAGCCCTCCTCCAGCTTCACGCCCCTGTTCAGAAGGATCACCCTGTCGCAGTAACGGGCGATACTGCTGAGATCATGGCTCACAAAAAGGATGGTTCGGCCCTGCTCCTTAAATTCCTCAAATTTCCGGTAGCACTTTGCCTGGAAAAATACGTCTCCCACGGAAAGCGCCTCGTCCACGATCAGGATCTCCGGATCAATATTGATAGCGACAGCGAAAGCCAGACGAACGAACATACCGCTGGAATAGGATTTTACCGGCTGATATACAAAATCGCCGATATCCGCAAAATCCAGAATGTCCTGAAGTCTGGCGTCGATCTCTTCTCTGGAAAATCCCATCATAGTGCCGTTCAGATATACATTTTCCACGCCGGAATACTCTGGGTTAAAGCCTGCTCCCAGCTCCAGCAGGGCGGATATCCTTCCGTCAACCGCCACCTCTCCGGCGGTGGGATTCAGCACGCCGGTGATGATTTTCAGAATGGTGGATTTTCCGGAGCCGTTGGTTCCGATGATCCCCACAGTTTCCCCCCGCCGTACGTCGAAGCTGACGTCCTTCAGGGCATAGTGTTCCTTCACCGGGACCTTCAGCCCCAGGGTCTCCCGAAGCCTGTCCGAAGGCTTATTGTACAGTTTATACATTTTTTCCAGGTGCTTCACCTGAATCGCAAACTCACTCATCTTATTCTCCGTCTACAGTACATCCGCAAAATGTACCTGAAGTTTTTTAAACAGCTTTGTTCCCAGGAAAAAGACAACTGCGGTAAACACCCAGAAATACAGGGTCAGGGCGGGATGCTCCCAGATCCCTACCTTGTCGATCAGGGAATCCCGGTATCCCTGGACAATATAAAACACAGGATTCAGCTTCAGTATAGTGGTTAAAACTCCGGTCAGCCCCAGATCACTGAAATCCCACATGATCGGGGTCACCCATACGCCTACCTGAAGAGCGATGTTGATCATCTGGGTAAGATCCCGAAAAAATACTACCACAGAGCTGGTCAGATAAGTCAGTCCAAGGATCAGCATAAAAGTACAGAAGCTGTAATAAATTAACTGCAGAGCGTAAAAATCCGGTGGATATCCCATACAGGTATAGATCACCAGAATGATCACGATGAAAAAACAGTGTACAAATACTGCCGAAACCACCTTCACCACCGGGAGGATACGGATATTGAACACAACCTTCTTCACCAGATAATTATACTCCAGAAGAGCGCTGGTGCCTCCGGTGAGTCCCTCCTGGATAAAAAACCAGGGAACCAGGCCGGCCACAAGCCACAGAACGAAGGGAACTCCTCTGTCCGCCCCGTTTCGCAGCGCCAGCCCGAACACAAACCAGTAAACGCAGATGGTCACGATAGGCTGGATAAAAGCCCAGACCGTTCCGAAGTAAGAGCCTGCATATTTTGTTTTAAAGTCGTTTTTCGCCAGGGAAAGCACAAGCCGGCGGTTCCGGTACAGCTCCTCTGGCAGAGACGCTTCTTTTTTCAATCCTTTTTACCCCTGTTTTCACAGTATTCCCGGAAACTTCCCCACTTCTGGTCCTTTTCGGACAGGATCAGGGACATTCCCTCCGGTACGGGCCATTCCACTCCGATATCCGGATCGTTGTAGGCCAGCCCGCCTTCATCATTGGGATGATAAAAATCCGTACATTTATACGCGAATTCCGCAGTTTCAGAAAGTACAAGGAAGCCGTGCGCAAAATTCTTCGGAATAAAGAACTGCTTTTTGTTTTTTGCCGACAGACGCACCCCGTACCACTGTCCATAAGTGGGGGAACCCTCTCTCAGATCCACAGCCACGTCAAAAACCTCTCCGCTTACCACCCGGACAAGCTTGTCCTGGGGATAATGGATCTGAAAGTGCAGTCCTCTTAAAACGCCCCTGCGGGAACTGGACTGGTTGTCCTGCACAAACTCCATATCGATCCCTGCTTCTTTGTAGTCGTTATAATTGTACGTCTCCATAAAGTATCCCCGCTCATCGCCGAATACTGTGGGAGTGATCACCTTCAGTCCTTCAATATGGCAGGTTTCCACTGTAATCTTTCCCATTTTTATAATCCCTCCGCAATCTCGATCAGATATTTTCCATAGGCAGTTTTCAGAAGCGGCTGAGCCAGCTCCACCAACTGCTCTTTTGTGATAAATCCGCGTTTGTAGGCAATTTCCTCAATACAGGAAATATATAAGCCCTGACGCTTCTGGAACGCGGCCACAAAATCCGCCGCGTCCAGAAGAGAATCGTGATTTCCGGTATCCAGCCACGCGAAGCCCCGTCCCAGAGTCTCCACCTTCAGGGTTCCTCTTCTCAGGTATTCGTTATTGATGCTGGTGATCTCGATCTCGCCTCTCGCGGAGGGCTTCACATTTTTCGCGATCTCCACAACGTCGTTGTCATAGAAGTAAAGTCCCGGCACAGCATAGTTGGACTTCGGATGCTCCGGCTTCTCCTCGATGGAGAGAGCCTTTCCCGTCTCGTCGAACTCCACAACTCCGTACTCTCTGGGATCTCTCACATAATAACCGAAGATCGTGGCGCCCTTTTCATTCTCCGTGCGCTCATAAACACTGCGCAGCACCTTTGTAAAGCTCTGCCCGTAAAAGATATTGTCGCCCAGCACAAGCGCCACCGCGTCGGAGCCGATGAAGTCCGCGCCGATGATAAAGGCGTCCGCCAGCCCTCTGGGCTGCTCCTGCACCGCGTATTCAAATTTCATTCCCAACTGGGCTCCGTCCCCCAGGAGCTCACGAAATACCGGAAGATCTCTCGGTGTGGATATGATCAGCACTTCCCGGATCCCGGAAAGCATCAGGGTGGATAATGGATAATAGATCATCGGCTTGTCATAAACAGGCATGATCTGTTTTGAGATCGCCTTTGTCAGCGGATATAATCTTGTTCCGGAGCCTCCCGCCAAAATAATTCCTTTCATATATACGTCCTCCTTATTATTGCAATCAGCCGTTTTTGATATACAGGGCGATCAGAAGCGCGATCAGAAGCACTCCCATAGCGCCCATGGCGATCAGAAGATATTTCGCCGTATGGGAAAGCCCCTCTGATTCCTCTTCATCTGCCACGGTTTCTCCTGTTTCCTGAGAAGTATTGTCCTGCACAGCCTGTCCGTTCTCTTCCCCCTGGGCGGTCTGCACCGCCGCGGTATTTTCTCCGCTCTCAGAGGCAGCCGGATCAGCCTGACTGCCGGCGGCTGTGGGCGTAACGGAAGAAGCCTGGGCGTATCCCACAAACTGTCCGTTATAATAATACTGATTGAAGGTATTTCCGCCTTTTTCCATAGTTTCTGTAGTCAGGCCGCTGACGGTTACGCCTTTAGGCACCGTCATCTTTGTTCCGTTTACGTCTATGGAATCAAAATTATTGAAGGCATAGTCAAAAAGAGCAATGGAATCCGTGCAGTTCATTCCCAGATCCGGCGTCCGCATAGTAACGGCGATATATGTGCGGCCGTTCCTTTCCGCCGCAACTACAAGAGTATGTCCCGCGTCCTGGGTGGAGCCTGTTTTTCCGCCGATGCAGCCCTCATAGTAAAGGTTGGATTCTTTTGCCATAAGAGGCATATGCGTGTGCATTCCCCTGGCTTCGCTGAGATTCGTGGCGGGAATGGTGTAATTTACCCCGCTGATCACCTTGCGGAATCTGGCGTTGCTCAGCCCTGCTCTCATGATCTTCGCCAGGTCATGGGCCGTGGTATAATGATTTGCGTCCGGCAGCCCTCCGGCATTGGCAAAATGAGTTCTGCTGCAGCCCAGGGCCTTTGCCTTTTCATTCATCATATTGATAAATTCCGCCTCTGTGCCGCCTACTGTTTCCGCGATCTGGGCGCACACCTCATTGGCGGACTCGATGATAGCCGCATACCAGCAGTCCTTCATGGTGATAGTCTCTCCAAGCTTCATGCCGATATTGCTGCTGTCCCAGGTGACGTCCCGGACTCCGGTTTCCGTAAATGTTACCGTGTCCCGGGGAGAGCTGTTCTCCACGGCTACCAGCAGCGTCATGATCTTCGTGGTGCTGGCGGGATAACGGTACTCGTCCATTCCCTTATCATATAGAACGGCTCCTGTATCCGCGTCGATCAGAACAGCCGTTTCCGAAGCTGTCTCAGGGGCTTTTGGCCAGCCCTGGATGTTATCTGTAGCCACCGCGGCGGCTGTTCCGAAATTTACAGTTACGGCCTGGACGGTCGTTCCGGAACCCAGAAAAAGCGCCAGTCCCAGAACGGCGGCACGCCATACTTTTTTTATCATCAGACTATCCTCCGTCAAAAATCAAAGCATAAAATCTTTTCTACAATATACGCCGCGTCCTCCATAGAAAGGTTGTAGAACATGGGAAGCCTCAGAAGGCGTTCGCTTTCCCTGGTGGTATATACGTCCTCTCCGCTGAATCTGCCGAACTTCTCTCCCGCGGGGGAGCTGTGGAGCGGCACATAGTGAAAGGCGCTGTAGATCCCGTTTTCCTTCAGATAGGCGATCAGCCTGCTCCTGGTCTCAAGATCCTTCACCTTAATGTAATACATATGAGCGTTATGTTCGATCCCGTCCGGCACGAAGGGTCTCTGAATTTTCCCTTCAAATTCCAGCTCCCTCAGATTCTCATGGTAATAATCGTAAATCTGATGGCGCTTCCGGTTGATCTTCTCACACTCTTCAAGCTGCGCGTAAAGATAAGCGGCGTTCATCTCGCTTGGCAGATAGGAGGAGCCGTAATCGATCCACCTGTATTTGTCCACCTGCCCGCGGAAATACTTACTTCTGTCCGTTCCCTTTTCTCTCAGGATCTCCGCCTTTTCCTGGTAAGCATTATCCTGGAAAACAATGGCGCCGCCCTCTCCCATAGTATAATTCTTCGTCTCATGGAAGCTGTAACAGCCGAAATCTCCTATGGTCCCGAGAGCTTTTCCGTGGTAATAGGCTTCCACTCCCTGAGCGGCGTCCTCCACCACCTTCAGATGATATCTGCGGGCGATATCCATGATCGTATCCATCTCGCAGGCGACGCCCGCGTAATGAACCGGTACGATGGCCCTTGTTTTGTCTGTAATGGCCTGCTCGATCAGCTTCTCATCCAGATTCATGGTATCCGGGCGGATATCCACAAACACGATCTTCGCCCCGCGGAGTACAAAAGCGTCCGCCGTGGAAACAAAGGTGTAAGAGGGCATGATCACCTCATCCCCTGGCTGGATATCGCAGAGAAAGGCCGCCATCTCCAGAGCGTGGGTACAGGAGGTGGTGAGAAACACCTGATTCACATGAAAATGCTCCCGCATCCAGGCGGAACAGAGCTTCGTATATTTGCCGTCTCCGCAAAGCATTCCCTGATCCACCGCGTCCTTTATATATTCCAGTTCCCTGCCTACGATGGCGGGCCTGTTAAAATCAATTTTCATGATCCGAGACCTCTTTTCTGACGTTGTTTTTCTGAGTATCCGGTTTAATATTTTCTTTCTCCCGGATCACATACTGAGGCGTCTTATTCACATTCAGCATCAGTTTTCCCAGATATTCCCCGATAATCCCAAGCATCAGGAAGCTGAACCCGAACAGAGCCAGCATCCCGCACATCAGGGATGACCAGCCGATGGCAACGGAGGGATCCAGAAGCTTCCGGATAAATACGATCACCGCTCCGATAAGCCCCGCCGCCGAAAACAGAGTTCCAAAAAGCGTCGCCGCCCGCAGCGGGATCACCGTAAAATTAAGACAGGACAAAAACAGCTTCAGCCCTCTGCGGAAGTTATAATTAGAGCTTCCTACCTCCCGCTCAAAATGCTCGATCTCAATATTTGCAATGTTGTGGGAAGTACGGAAAAACAACACCTGCAGAAAGGTATTGTATCCGTCGTATTTTATCACCTCGTCCCGCACATAGCGGCGGCAGCACCAGAAGCTGCTCATCTGTATATGCTTCGGACGGTCCAGAAGATGCCAGAGAAGAAAACGGCTGACGGATCCTGTCAGATTCTTGAACCAGGAAAATTTTCTCTGCTTAAACACGCCGAAAACAATATCGTAGCCCTCCTGCATCTTATCAAGGAATTGCGGAATCTGCGAGGGATGATTCTGCATATCGTCGTCCATCCCCAGGATCAGATCTCCTTCTGTATAATTCATTCCCGCCATGATGGCGTTGTGCTGCCCAAAATTCTTGGCCAGATTGATCCCCTTTACGTTGGGATATTTCTGTGTCAGCTTATGGATGGAATTCCAAGTGCCGTCCCTGGAATAATCGTTCACCAGCACGAACTCACACTCATAATCATCCAGCTTCTCAAATTCTTCTATCGCCAGCTCAACCACCTTACCGATAGTGTGCTCTGAATTATAACAGGGTATGACAATGGATACCAACATCTTCTTCGTTCCTCATTTCCTTCTATGGTAGTTTTCTTCGCAATCCTAAACAGCTCAGGTCTTCTCATCTCCTCCGTCCGGGACGCTACAGATTAAATATAACGATCCCCGCAAGGATCAGAGCAAATCCGGCCAGCTTTCGCCTGGTAAACCTTTCTTTCAGAAAAAAGTAGCCCATCACCGACACAAAAATATAGCCCGTGGATTCAATAATAGGCGACATGGACAGCGGCACGTATTTCAGCGCAAGCATCGTGAGAATCACTGAACAGAAAAACATTCCGTAGGCCCCGATCACCATTGGATTCAGATATTCCTTCAGCGCGCTGTCATAGGTTTTTCCGGCGGCTTTTTTCAGGATAATCTGGGAAACCGATGAAATAAACACTGATAAAAGCAGAATACACACAGATATCTGCAGACGGCTCATAAGCTCTCACCGCCCTTCTCCGTATGATCCCCTGTCACCAGGTAAATTCCCGCAAAGATCACTGCCGCCCCCGCGATCATATTCCAGGTGATCTTCTCTCCGAAAAGAAGCGCTCCCCAGACAATTCCCCAGATCAGCGTCACAGGGCGGTTGGCGTAGGCTACGGTCAGCGGCATCCTTTTGAGGATCTGCTGCCAGATCACCGCGTATCCGAACATAATGACAAATACCAGGCCGAACCAGAATACAAACTCAAGAGAAAAAATATTTCCGGTATGCCGGGAGGCCATTTTTGAACAGACTCCGCTGAGGGAGCTGAACAAAAGGCTGATATGCAGCAAAAAGTAAATGCTTTTTTTTGAAGCAGCACTATTTCTCATGTTATTCTCTCACAATCATTCCGTAAATTCAATGTTTATTTTCGACAAAATCTCTTCCAGCCGCTTTTCACAGGCGTCCAGATCCTTTCCGGTGAGGATCACCTGGCCGATGCGGTCGATCCCGTTTTCATACCGTCTCACAGAATCACCCGGCTTGATATTAAAAGAAAGATCCACAAGATCGGCCGCCTTCTCGTTTCTATTGTGGACTGCTTTTACAACGCCGTTTCTTCCGGAGGTCAGTGTTCTGGATAAATTGGCGGTATGGGGTGCGTCCTCCCGAAACATTTTTTCCGGCTCCATGGAGAGGGCCAGGCGGGCGATCGCCTCGTAATAATCAATCCCGTAATACAGGCCCACCATCTCCGGCAGGCAGGTCCCTCCCGCCCGTCCTGTAATCTCGATCACATAGATGAGCCCGTCCTTCTCGATGAGATCGCAGTTTACAGGGCAGTTGTCTATTCCCGTGGCTTTGATGGCAAGCCGTACCTGCCGCTCCACCTCTCCGCCCAGAGCGTCCAGCTTCCTGTAGGGAACGGAGTGTCCCACCGGCGTGGGGACATGGCTCTGATAGGCTTCGATATTATTGGGCAGGCAGTAAAGAAGCTCCCCGTTGGATATCATAGCCTCGCATCCCAGGATCTCGCCCTCAATAAACTCCTCCACGAGACAGTAATCCTTCCGGGTGGCCGCCATGGTTTTTTCATAATTGGCAAGGGCCTCTTCTCTTGTATTGCAGCGGAAGATCCCCCGGCTTCCCATGAGATCCACTGCCTTTACCACCACCGGAAAGGCAAGCTGCTCCAGAGCATCCTCAAGCTCGGTTCTGTCCCTGACACAGATATGCCGGGCGCAGCGTACTCCGCCTTTTTGGAAGGCCTCCTTCATTTTATATTTATTTCCGCTGATCTCCGCTGCCTCTGCCGTCATTCCATTCAGCCCCATATGCTCGCACACATAGCCGATAGAGCGCACGCCCGCGTCCAGACAGCAGGTAGCGATACCGTCGATTTTGAACTTCTCCGCCGCCGCGAGGACCGCCTGGGGATCGGAGATATCTGTATAGGAAAACTCGTCGGCAGCCTGGAAGCCCGGCCAGTCTCCCGGGGTGCTGACTGCCACAGTGGAAACGCCCAGCCGTCGGGCCGCCTCATACAAAGGAAGCTGCGAATAGCTGGCTCCAAGAATCATCAGTTTGCGCATGACTGTAATCCATCCTCCTGTTCCAGGAAATCAAAAAACAAAGGCGTTCCTCCTGTGTGGAGGAAAAGGATGTTTTTGTCCCGGATTTTATTTTCTTCCAGATACTTTACCATACCATAAAATGCCTTTCCTGTATAGGTCATATCCAGGGAAATCCCGTCGCTTCCATATACCCGGCGGATGATTTCGGCTGTATTTTCGGAAAACGCGCCGTATCCGCCCTCCATATAATCCGCGGTAAAAAGGATCTGTTCTCCATAATCCTCCGGAAGCTCCCATCCGAATTTTTCCGCGTATTCTTCCAGATTGCGGCGGATCACCTCTATTCCCCGCTTCTCATTTCTGGATACAGAGATTCCTACGATTTTTCTTCCGTCCCCCGCTTTCAGGCTTCCTGCCAGAAGTCCTGACTGGGTGGCGTTGGTGCTGGACGCAAGGAAAATATAATCGAAACGGATCCCCGTACGTTTTTCATAAGAGCATATCTCTCCGTAAGCCTCCTCATAGGCTTCCATGGGAACCCATTCTTTTCCCTCCCCTTTTGTATTTCCGTAGATATAATAGGGACGATATCCTTTTTCTGTCAATTCGTCCATGGCTCTCTGCACTGCTCCCGCAATGCCCGTCTTGGCGCAGGGAATCTCTGTCACTCCCATACTCCGGATGATGCGGCTGTTGCAGGTCTCCCCGGTGTCCTTTACATCCTCTGTGTTGTGTATCATATAGCAGGGCAGCTTCAGCTCATGACAGAGGGAAGCCAGAATACGGCAGAGATTGGAATGATAATTTCCATAAATGATCATACTGTCGCAGCGCTCTCTCTGCATATCCTCTATAAACCTGCGGGCAAACCGCACCTTATTTCCTCCAAAGGAATAGGGCAGCAGATCGTCCCTCTTCATATAGAAGACGTTTCCGTCTCCTTCCTCATGGAAACGGAGTCTCTGCACCGGCGTTTCATAAATATCCACCGGATTCTCCCAGGGGCCGTGGTGAAGCAGCCCCTCCATTTCCTCCATTGTATCTGTCTGAAGAATGAAAAATCCCGGTCTGGAGCCGCTGTCCACAATCCCTGTATACCGGAGTTCCTCCTCCAGCACCACTTTTTTCAGATATTGAGGATGATTTCTCCTGATATCCTCCAGAAGCCGCAGATCATTCTCGCTGACGATAAAGCGCACCGCGGAAATATGGGATTCCTTTTCTGTGAACACAGGAGGATTTCCCGCCGCCGTATCCACCACCATACCTGTAAAGTCGTAGCCTGTGGAAAGAGGCACCAGATCAGAGCCAATACAGTCTCCGCCCATTCTGGAGCCGATCTCAATGATCCGCACCTGTCCCTTCCGGTCAATGCGCAGCTCGCTGTGGCCCGCGCCCATTTCTATCCCCAGAGCGTCCAGCGCCTGAAAAACCGTCCTTTTTACCTTTTCCTGCAGCTCTTCCGGCAAGGGGGCCGGCTGCAGATGTCCCACTTCTATATAATGAGGATTTCCTGTTGTAAATTTTTTTGTGATGGCCAGACAGGTATGACGGCCCCGGAAGCTGATAGTTTCCACACTATACTCCGCTCCCTGAATGTATTCTTCTACAATGGCCTTTTTTTCGAAGGACTGGCTGACCGCGCCCCGGACCGCCGCCTCCAGCTCCTCCGGCCGTTCCACTCTGGTAATGGCCCGGCTGCCTGAACGGTCTGTGGGCTTTACGATCACCGGATATGTTTCCGGAAAAATCTTATCTCCTTCTGAGACAAGCCGGAAATACGGCACCGGAACACCCGCTCTTTGAAAAGCCTGCCGCATTGCGTACTTGTTTGTGGAATTCAGGATGCACTCCCGGCTGTTTCCCGGAAGTCCCAGCTTTTCCGCAAGATACTGCACTGTTATATTCGCCAGGTCCGACCCGATCGTCGTCGCCGCGTCCGGGCGGATATCCCGGCAGATCTCCAGTATTTTTTCTTTTTCTGTGATGCTGATCTCATAAAAATGATCGGCGTCAGCGGCGCCTGTGGCGCCCTCCCTCCATGCGAACACATGGGTTTCATATCCCATCGCTTTGGCTTTCTGTATCAGGGGCCTCTGAAAATCATTGGCTCCGATAATCACAATTTTCTTCATTTATCATTTCTCCCAAACAGGAAATGCTGCAACCATCCGAATGAATCCGAACACCTGCAGCATCCCTTTTCTCCTAAGAACTCTATCGGAGCGTTTTATTTTGTCTTGTACATTTCATCATAATATTTCTGGTAGTCTCCGCTGGTTACGTTTCTCATCCAGTCCTCGTGCTCGAAGAACCACTGAATGGTAAGACGGATTCCATCCTCAAAGCAGGTTTCCGGATACCAGCCCACCTCTTCTTTGATCTTGTCCGGAGCAATGGCATAGCGGCGGTCATGGCCCTTCCGGTCCTCCACATAGGTGATCAGATCGTCGCTGATATGAACTCTTCTGGGATCGCTTTCGGGAAGCATTTCCTTCAGAGTATCCAGAATAATATGAATGATCTGGATATTCTGTTTTTCATTGTGACCGCCGATATTATAGGTCTCAAAAAGACGGCCCTTCTCCTGCACCATGTCGATTCCCTTTGCATGATCCATGACGTACAGCCAGTCGCGGACGTTCTTGCCGTCTCCGTATACCGGAAGCTTCTTTCCCTGAAGGGCGTTGTTGATGATCAGCGGGATCAGCTTCTCCGGGAACTGATAGGGTCCGTAATTGTTGCTGCAGTTGGTGATATTCGCCGGGAATTTGTAGGTATCCATATAGGATTTCACCAGCATATCTGAAGAAGCCTTGCTGGCGGAATAGGGGCTGTGGGGATCATAGGGAGTCGTCTCATAAAAATAACCGCCCTCATCCTCCAGGGAGCCGTACACCTCGTCTGTGGAAACATGAAGGAATTTCTTGCCCGGCTTAAAGCTTCCGTCCGGCAGCTCCCAGGCCGCTTTGGCCGCGTTCAGCATTACCAGCGTTCCGAGAACATTTGTCTTTACAAAAACCTCCGGGTTGCGGATGCTTCTGTCTACATGACTTTCCGCGGCAAAGTGCACCACACGGTCAATATCGTTCTCGTCAAAAATCTTCATGATCGCTTCGCTGTCGCAGATATCCGCTCTCACAAAGGTGTAATTGTCCCTGTCCTCAATATCCTTCAGATTCTCCAGATTGCCCGCATAGGTAAGCTTATCCACATTGATGATGCGGATCTCATTTCCGTATTTCTCGAACATATAATGAATATAGTTGGATCCGATAAATCCCGCTCCGCCTGTTACCAGGTATGTTCTCATATTTTCTTCCTCCTGAGAAACGCCCTCCCCTTGGGGAGAGCGTTTTATTTTTATTTGCTGTTATTGATCAGTTGTAGATGGGGTCTGTAGGATCGAAGGTGCCGCTTCCTCTTAATGGCGTCAGCGGATTTCTTCCCAACGGTCCCTTGAAACATTCGTCAGCCTGGTATTTGCCATCGAAAATTTTCATTCGCGCTCCGTTGCAGTTTTCCCATACCCACTTGGCGTCCGCCACGCAGCAGCGGATACATCCGTGAGAGGCCGGACTTCCAAGCTTCAGATACTCGCCTGCCGGAAGGTTGTTCGCGTTCATCAATCCGCTCGCTACAGAGTGAACGTAGATGCCGCCTGTTACATGGCTTCCGTACTGTCCCCAGGACGGTCCCATCAGAAGCTGCCAGCGGTCAGCCCGTTTAACCTTATAATAGGAGCCTGCCGGTGATAACGGAGTCGGAGTAGAGGGCAGGCCTACTGAAACACGGATAGTCTTCACAGGCACTGTCCTGTTGCTGTTAAAGGCCGTCATAACGCCGTTTACACGGTCAACCTCCAGATAATACGGTCCCTTGTAAATGTTCGTCAGGTCTGTCTTTCTGTAACCGTTGCTGTCGAAATAGTAAAGCAGGCCGTCAATCTTCTTGGAGGTATTCTTCAGGAATCTTCCTGTTGAAGGATCCATATAACGGGCTCTGTTCTTGGAGTCATTTGCAACCATCCATCCTGTCACAAACTTGCCTCTGCTGTCCAGACGTCCGTATACATTGTCTTTCTTAATGTTGTAGTTGGTGAGAGCTGTACAATTCTTAAAATAATAGTAGGAGCCGCCGATTGTTCTCCATCCGTTGGTAGCCAGAAGGCCGTTGCTTGCCGCATAATAATATTTGTTATTATACTTGATCCAGGTTCCCTTGTACATCTTTCCACGGTATGTGGTACTGGAAGAACGCTCAAAGAAATAGTAGCGTCCGTCCACCTTGCAGAGACCGCTGGCCATGCGGCCGTCCGGAAGGAAATATCTTCCGCCGGAGAAATAGTCAATATAGTGGTTTCCAGCATTTGAGAAGTAGAACCAGCCGATAAATTTACCGCCGACTGTAATCTTCTGGAAGCCGCGTTTTTCCTGAATTCTTCCTCTTACACTTCCGAAATAATAATAACGGTTTCCGGCACCGGGCAGACGAACCCAACGGTTTACATAAGTAGCACGGCGTCCGTCCCCGATAAAGTAATATCTGTAATTTCCGATTTTGATCAGTCTGTTTCTGTAAACCTGAGCATATTTGTTGGACATATAATAATATCCGTTTGCAGCCTTAACCTGTTTGTTTTTTACTAGGTATCCATTGTTATCCAACAGGTAAAGCGCATCCCTGGAAGGAAGGACCTTGTACGCGCCGCAGCCTTTCTTTTCCCAACGTCCGTCATTTCCGAAATAGAGCCACTGTGTTCCCTTTGGCATGCTGCGGTTTACCCAGGCATTCCTTTTCATCTTTCCGGGAATATCGGTGGAACTGGAAGCCGCTCCAAAATAATACAGACCTGTTCTGTTGTTATAGGTGGTCTTCTTTTGACCCACATAGGGTTTACCGCCGGAAAGCAGGTAATAATAGTCTGAACCGATTTTGTAGATTTTATTCGCCGCGATCGTCTCCGCCCGTCCGTCGGAACCATAATTATGGAAAGCGCCGCCGTCCCAGAGCCAGTCTACATTTTTCTGCATCTGCCCCAGCTTGGAATTATAGGGCGTCAGATTTTTTCCCGCTTCTGTATTGGTGTTCGTCACTGTAGCCTTGGCCGCGGGAAGGAAATAAAACTCAGCGTCTGAACCATAGCTGAATCCCGGCGTTCCCTTTTTAACAACCTTTCTTCCGGTTACCAGATACCCATTCTCGTCAAAGAGATATGTACCTGTAGCTAAAGTCTTTCCGGTCATATCGATCGTGGTGATCGTAACAAGACCGTCGGCAGCGGTATAATACTCTTCAGCCGCTTCATCCCCAGCCTCCGCTGCGCTGTCCTCTTCCACTGTCAGACTTTCCTCTGCGGGTACAGACATATCCGGAGACTCAGTCTCTCCGGCCGCGGAAACCTCGTTCTCTGCCGCAGGGATAATTTCTGCCGCGGCTTCACTGTCCTCAAGAACCTGATCCGCTGCTCCCGCCGCATCCTGGGATACCTGAACGGTATCTGCTGTCTGTGCATCCGGCGCTGCTTCCGGAAGCTTCTGAAGCTTCCATTTGCCGCTGGATGGCTGCTGCCAGCGTGTATAAAGAAGTTTGCCCTCAGCCTCCACCGAAGCCGCCGCTGCCTGGGCATCCTCCTCCTCGGCCTTCAAGTCAGGATTTACAGCATCAGGTTCTGAAACAAACAGACCGTCTGTAAATTCTATTTCCGGCTGAACCTCTGATGATTCCACGTCGGGAGTCTCCTGTTTTTCACCGGTTTCCTCTTCAACGATTATAGAATCATCAATAATTTCTCCTTCGCCGTCAACAGATGGCTCTGTCGCATCTGCCGCGCCGTCCCCGGTAATTACTTCGGTTCCGGTTCCAGCATCAACAACATCATTTCTCTCGTCTCCTGTTACTGATTCTGTGTCAGCCTCTGTTCCGGTGCCGGACGTATCGGTAAACATTCCGTCATCCGCCGTTTGAGCTTCCGCTGTCACGTCGGGTAAAGCTGCTGCACCGGCTTCTGTCAGCATAGCCGAACTGAGTGTCAGGCTTAACAGAACCGCCACAATTCTTTTTTTCAACGTACTTCCTCCTTATCCCTTTAAATACTGCATTTTTATTCACCAAGGCCGCTGCTGATAGCAGCCGCCAAAGCTTCCATTGCCTCCCGCTCATCTGCGCCTTCACAGATAAGCTCAATTTCGTCCCCGCATTTCACACAGGCTCCAAGTACGCTCAACACACTTTTCGCGTTGGCGGTTCCTCCGTCAAAGGAAAAAGTGATCGCTGAATTATATTTCAGAGCCTCGTTGCACAAATTTCCGGCGGGCCGCAGGTGAAGCCCCGACGGATTTATAATGGTAATCTTCTGACTGACCATATTTCTGTCTCCTGTTTAGCTGGTTTCATCTGTGGTGGAGATCCTGGAAACCTCCACGCCCGTAGTCACCTCATCCACAAGCTCATATCCTTCAGGGAGTTTGATCTTCACCGGCAGCTCATAGCTTCCCTCTCCCTGCTCTTCAATATCTATGGATGCCTTGATGTCGTTCTCTGTCAGCTCATCCATATCCGCGCTTGCTTTTTTTATCCGAACCTCGATCATCGCCGTGTCGAAGGCTACCTGCATTCTGGCAGGAGCGTTCTCCACCACAATGTTCTTGGTAGGAATCTCACAAACTGTACTTCCTTCGGGCAGGATATTCACCCGCACGAAAAGATCTTCGCTGGAATCCGCGGTCAGCTTCAGCCCCTCCGGAAGATAATCGGAAACATTTACCTTCTCTTCGTGATCAGTACTCTTGCCGGAAATATCAACCGCCTCCGCAGGTATCCAGATCGTATTATTCTGCTCCTCCAGCGTCTCCAGCGCTGAATTGCTTCCCGCCACACTGATCACATTGGGAGTGGTAGTCACGCTTTCGGCTACATAGCCGTCCGCGGGAACGCCGGAATATTCAGCCCTTATCTTCACATCAGAACGCACCTTCCACAATCTGGCGGTCACATAAACCTGAGATACGTTCAGATAGCTCATATCCGCATCAGAAAACGCCTCGCCGTTTTTATCAATAACGGTCACCTCTGTCTCCGCCGTCACATCTTCCGACGCATCGGCCACATCCACTGCGGCGTTTACTTTATCTATTTTATTAATCAGAGAAACCGGTCCTGTAATTTTGAGTTTCTCCGGATTAGAAGTCAGCGCCCCCACCTCATAGCCCCTGTCCGGCCTTGTGTTGTTCGTTGTCACATTTACCACAAATTCCTGGGTAGATTTATCCTCCACATGAAGACTCAGATTCTGGGGATACACCTGAATATCATCCTGGGCAATGCCTTCGCAGGATGCCACGACAGGAACCATTACCGGATCCGTATCAAGACTTACCGCCTGCTGCAGATCCGCAACTGCCCGGATATCCGCGGCGGAGATTTTGTCCAGAATTTTCCTTTCCGCCTTGATTGTCACGCGGATGGGAGCCTGCTCCTCATCCTGCATGCACATTTTTCCGTCCGCGTCTATGTAAGCCTCGTTCAGAAGCTGTACATCCGTAACGTTAAAGGATTCCGTAATAATAGGATTGTCCGCGTTTACTACGATCAGCCAGACAAGAAAGGCAATGACAAGAGACAGGAACTTCAGAAGGATATTATTTGTCAGTTTTTCCCTCATGCTTCACCCTCCCCTTCAAAAGCTGCCTCAGTTTACTGTTGTCCACTACTTTTTTATTCTGGGCTTTTTCCAGAATATCTCTCAGATCCGAGCTGGTGATCGCTCTCATCAGCCTGCCGTCCTGAGCTACAGATATCTGTCCGGTTTCTTCCGAAACAATGATCGTGACGGAATCCGTCACCTCGCTGATTCCTACTCCCGCTCTGTGCCTGGTTCCGAGCTGCTTGCTCAGCTCCATGTTATCGGAGAGCGGCAGATAACAGGTGGCCGCAACGACTCTGTTTCCCCTTACGATCACCGCCCCGTCATGAAGCGGTGTATTATGCTCAAATATATTGATCAGAAGCTGGCTGCTCAGAACCGCGTCCACATTGATCCCTGTACGGATGTACTCGTCCAGGCGTATTTCCTGCTCGATAACTATGAGAGCGCCGGTTTTGACCTCGCCCATATCAAAGCAGGCTCTTACCAGTTCGTTTACTGTCTTGTCCGTAAAGCGCTCCTTCACTTCCCTGCCGGAATCAAAGGGAATGATGGCGGCCATGATCCTTTTCTGACCAAGCTGCTCCACCACCTTGCGCAGCTCCGGCTGAAAGATCACCACAACAGCCGTAATCAGCGCGCTGGCAAGATTCGATACGATCCAAAGGATTGTAGTCATCTTGAAAATATAGGCGATCAGCAGAAAGACCACTATGATCAGAAGACCCTTCAGCACCGTATAAGCGCGGGTGGATTTGATCCATACCATAAACTGGTACACAAAAAAGGATATCAGTATGATCTCTATGATGTCAATAAAATTGACGGAGGGCATATTAATATGCGAAAGATATCTGTCTAATATATCCGTGATGTTCTGCATAATTACTCCCCTCCTTATATTTTCTGCAGGTTACAGATCCTTCAGAGACTCCTCCAGCTTCTTTTCGAGATCCACGTCGCTCATGTCGGCTTTCCGGATCACCGGCGCCGCGTCCTGGGATTGAGACTTTTTCGGAACCGGCGGTTCTTCTCCCTGGAACAGAGGCTCCGTATAATTCACAACCTTTTCCTGGGGCCTGCGGTTCTCCCCGGCGGGCTCTCCGTTAATTTTCTTGATATTTCTCTCAGAGGTTGCCACAAGCGCCTTGGGAACGGCTTTTACATAGTAATAATAATCATCGTCCTCATATTCCAGACGCTCGGCTCTGGTATAATCTCCCCCGAACACAAAAAACTCCACTACGATTCCTATGAGAACCGCAACTACTGTGAAGATGATCAGCGACGGTACAGAAATGGAAATTTCAAAAGAAAAACTGCCCGCCAGCATGATCACAACATAAATAACTCCGCCTGCTACAATAGCGATACGCCACGCGTAGTCGAACATCCTTGTACGGATCAGGTTTACGGCCAGCACCACTGCCACAAAGGCCACCACCGTGATCCACATCTCGCCGTTGGACATCATGCCGTCCGTCAGAAGCGTCAGCCGGTCCAGGATCTCCATATCGGAAGACTGGAGGATCTGAGACTGCATTCTGATAAATCTGACAAAATAATATATGATCACGCCGCCAGCCGCAGGAAGGGCGGAAAGAGCGCTGCTCAAAAGTCCGCAGCCCACAGGCAGAAGCACCGGCAGATCAAAGGCAAAGGCCAGAGGCGTGAAAACCAGGATGATGTTCTTTCCTGTGGTGAATCTCAAAAACAGGATCATCATAAACAGGATCAGAACCACCATCATGCCCGCCACCTCGATACCAAGCGCGTAGCAGTGCCCTGTCATCAGCGCAAAGCCCGCGAAGATCATCATTCCGGACGGAAGGATGGAACAGATCAGCGCCAGGATCAGCATGATGAATACATTATTCAGCGCTTTCATATAGCCCATATTGGTGTTGATCCATATAAAATAGACCAGTGCCAAGATAAATTTGAACAGGGGAAGCAAATACATTTCGTATTTTGCGTACAGCCCCTTCATCCTCTGCTTAAATTCCAGTAATGCTGTCATTTCCGACGCCCTCCTGCTGTTCCTCTTCCAGACATTCTTTTTTCCTCACGGCCGTACATTTTCGTCAGCTCCGTGAGCTCTGCGTAATAATTTCTGACACTCTTTTTTGCCATATAATACTTCACGGAATATTGAATATACGTCAGCACAGAATACAGCACCAGAGCGGCCACATAACCGGCGATCACATAAATCCCCATCGCGACCAGATTCATCTTATGGATATTTTCCATGAGATATTCCCCGAAGTACACCGCCACCGCGGCGATCACAAGCAGATATCCAATCGTCACAAGGAAAAAATTCTTAATCAGCGCCAGCCCTATATAGTCGCTTCTGTAATATTTGCTGATCGGAAGATATTTTTTGCCTTCGCCCTGCTCATACATGGCGATCTTCGTCATTATCTTAACTTTTTCTTCATTGATCATGCTGAACTCCTTATAAACTGCTTTGTTTCTGAATACAATAAAGAAATTGTAAAAGCGACTGAAAACGCCGCCGTCCTTTTACACCTTTATAATTGTGAAATATCCATACAAAAGCATTGTAACATATATCCTTATTCATGAAAAGCATTTTTTCCCATTCTCAGCGGTAAAGAATAAAATATTAAAATCAATTGTTTCTCATCCTGATTTTGTAT
>DSLMC04103__coassemble_213_pt1 | contig 148596 bp, 139 predicted proteins | sample DSLMC04103__metabat2_high_PE_018 | metagenome-assembled genome bin DSLMC04103 | reverse complement strand
TTTCTCAACGCAAGAGTCATTATACGAGACCATTCAGCAAAAGTCAAGAAAAATTTTATATTTTTTTCACTTTTTTTATTTTCCCTTTTTTCCCTCTTTTTTTAGGGGCATGGAATCCAGCATTTTCGCCAGTTCATCTGCATTTTTTCTGATCTTTGTCAGACGAGCGTCCAGCTTCCGGTGATTGTAGCTGAACTGCGTCATCATATTCTGCATTTTGTTGTTTCCTTTTCTGCCAGCCATATAGAGCCTCCATGTGCACGGCAGGCGTCTGCCTTCCTTCACTGCTGACCGATGGTTCCGCCAGATTTCACAGCATCCGCAGGCCCGCCGTACTCTTTTTGTTATTATATGCCTCAGGCATGGAAGTGTTTTTCCGTATCATAGCAGCAGCGGCACTGTCTAGTGTACTGTCTCACTCACATTTCGTATAATGACTGACCTGAATTTGCATCTGCTGTGTTGTCGTCAATCGACTCAGCCACCGCTGTGTCTCATTCCTTCACCTTGCAGAATGAAAATCCAGATCAGTCTGGCATACCCGAAATGTGTTCGGCGCTTTTCCATATATTGCCTGATGCCGGCGCGTAAAAAGAAACTTATGTTTGATAAAGAGATGAATTTTACGTCCGCTGCGTTGCTTTCAATCAGTGTACAGCCAGTACGTCTTTCATCCCTGCGATGCCCAAAAATCTTCATGGCTGCGCCCGTAAGGCTTAAAAGAAATTTGCTCTTTATCGGCCATGCCTGTCCTTGCTGCAGAGATATCCTTACAGCCTTTAAGGTTACTCGCCCTGCCTCCGTTTTCCATCGCCCTGTCATTTTTGTTTCTGACGGCAGATCAGCTTGCAGATAGGATTTCCCATGGAGGAAAATTTCTCTTCATACTCTGTCATCACGTTTCCTTCCATCATTTTTTCATCCTTGTGCAGGTCGAAGGTGCTTTCCAGAAGCTCCCAGCTCTGTTCCCTGACCTCTTCCAGTGAAAACTCAAAAAGGGCTCTGTTATCTGTTTTAAATTCCACAGTTCCCGTCTGTGCCAGGATCTTTTCATAGCGGGAAAGAAATTCCCGGGAAGTCAGGCGGCGCTTTGCATGGCGGGCCTTGGGCCAGGGATCGGAAAAGTTCAGATAAATTTTTTCCACTTCCCCCTTTTCAAATACCTGGGGCAGCTCCCGGGCGTCCATCCTCATAAAAAGAAGATTTTTCAATTCCTCTCCCGCCTCCTTCAGCTCGTCTCTCTTCTGCAGGGCCCGCAGAAGAACGCTGTCGTACATTTCAATACCCAGGTAGTTGATCTCGGGATGCAGTCTCGCCATATCCATTAGGAACCGCCCTTTTCCCATTCCCACCTCAATATGAAGAGGGTTCTTTTTCATAAAACGGCTTTCCCATTTTCCTCTGCAGGTTTCCGGCTCCTGCACCACATAGGGGCTTTCCAGGATCGCGTCCTTAGCCCCTGGTATATTTCTTAATCTCATATGATCCTCCAATTTTTACTTACCTTTTTATCCCTGCGGCCGGGATCTGTCTGTATGCCGGCACTACCATCATACATGTTTTCTTACTGGCAGGCAAGAAAAACCTCTTCCTCCTGGCCCGGTAAACCTTGCTCAAAGCTGCCGCCCTTCTTTTCCTGCGCCGCTACTTCTCAAGGTAGTCTATTAAAGGCAGCAGATATTTTTCATCTGTCCAGTCGCAGCTTTGTCCTGCCGCGCACATAAGCGCTTTCATCCAGGGTTCATATGTATCTGGATTCTTTTTTGCCACCGACTTTTGAAGCATTTTACACAAGGTCCTGTCCATAAATTTCATTTTATTTTCATCCCAAGCGCCTCTCCCGTAAAAAAGCGGAATTTCTTTTAAATCTCCTTTCAGATTATGTGCCTTGATCTCCGCAAACGCACTCTCGTCGTAAGGAGAGGCGCCGACGCAAAGTATCGCTATTTTTTTATTTCTCAATTTATTTATATTCTTTTTCAGGAAGGACAGACCCGCTATCCCGGAGGCATATATTCCGCCGCATAGCAGCACTGTCTCAAAACTCATCACTTCGCTGATCAATGCCTTCGGAGTTTCAACACATTCAAAGCCTGTCATTCCGTGCAGCCATTCAGCATACTTTTTTGTAGCTCCATATTTCGACTGATAAATAATAATCCCCTTTTTCATAGCGACACCTTTCTTCAAATATAGTTTATCTGCTTTTATTCTTCAGAACACAACGCCTGTCTTAAAAACGCTTCGCAGGCGGCTTCCTGCTGTATATATATTTCATCTGCTGAAATCCCCGGTGTCGTCACTGAAAATATAGTACCGATACCAATGGTATAGATCAGCATATTTAAGTGCAGCCGTTTTGCCTGTTTTATACTGATGTGCAGTTTTTCCGCAATAAATTCCGCCATATGCGGATCCGCTTCTGATTGATACAAGTCGTCCAATGAAGAGATACCCTCTCTTTTGTGCAAAATAAAAATTCTGAATAAATGAGGCTCCTCTTTCGCTAAACGAATGTATGCATTCCCTGTACTGCGAAACAAATCATTTTTATCAATGTAAGCCGCTGTATATTCCCGTATAAAGCAATTCACCTGTTTGACCACATCTTTCCGCAGTCCGTCCATATTTTTGCAATAACTGTAAATAGGCTGGACAGAACATCCTATTCTATCAGCAATATTTTTTACCATAACCTGTTCCATACCGCTTTTTCTCGCGATTTCAAAAGCGGCATTGACAACCATTTCTTTTGTAATTCTCTGTTTCGGCATTTTTCGCCCTCCGTATAACATAGTTATATAAACTATTTATATAACTTCATTATGCAATATTTATGTTTATTTGTCAATTCTGGCACCAGGCAGAGCTAAACAGGAGAGAAAATAATCGTCCTCATTCCGGCGCCTTTCAGCGCGTGTGCACCCACCCGCTTTATATTGCCTCTTTTTATACCGAAGATGTGTTCAATTTATACAATTTTACTGTAAAATATTGCCCTAAAATTGTATTTTTTTGAGTGGTAATTTTTTAACAAAAGGTGTATCATATGAGAAAGTTCCTAAAATACCAGTTTGAAGGAGTGTGAATATGGAACAAATACTCAACAAGTTATCCGAAATCGAAATCACTGCCCGCCGCATCATGGAGGACGCAGACAGAACCAAAACCGCTCTCTCCGCTGAAATGGAGCAGCAATGCAAAGCCTTCGACGCCCGGCTGGAGCAGGAAACTGATAATAAAATAAAAGAGCTGCGCAGCAGTCTGGAGGAAAAGAAAAACGCGGAACTGGCAGCGCTCAGGCAAAGTACGGAGACAGCTCTGGCAGATCTGGAGGTCTACTACAGACAAAACCACGAGAAATTATCAGAGGAAATATTTCAAAAGCTTCTGAAGCACTGAAGGAGGTGTAGTGCGAGATGGGAAGTCTCCTTTCTTACAGTGGGATTTCGGCAAAGATCCGCGCCATGCAGAGCAAGCTGATCTCCGAAAAGCAGCTTCAGGAGATCGTTCAGCTTCCCGGCGTTCCCCAGGCGGCCGCTTATCTCAAGCGGACTCCGCAGTACGCGAAAGCCTGGGCGTCACTGGATGAAAATTCTCTCCACAGAGGGCAGATCGAAAAGCTTCTGAGAGTCTCTATTTTCTCAGACTTTTCAAGGATTTATCAGTTTGCGAACTCTGAGCAGCGTAAATTCCTGGAATTGTATTCCAAGCGCTATGAGATCCGGGTGCTCAAGGAAATTATGACGAATCTGTTTGATCACAGAAACACGGATCCTGTAGATATTTCGCCCTACCGTGAGTTTTTCCGGAAGCACTCCCGGCTGGACGTAGACCGTCTGGCTGCCTGCGCCACAATGGAAGAATTTATCAGCGCCCTGAAAGGCAACGAGTTTTACGAGCCTTTGTCAAAAATCCAGAATCACGAAAGCGCCCTGCTTTTCGATTACGGCATGGCTCTGGACCTCTATTATTTCGCGCAGATCTGGAACGTACGCAAAAAGCTGTTTTCAGGGAACGATCTGAAGGAGATCACAAAAGCTTACGGCGAAAAATTTGACATGCTGAACCTGCAGTTTATCTTCCGCTCCAAGCGCTTTTTCCATATGGCCCCGGCAGACATTTACGCGCTGCTGATCCCTATGAATTATAAGCTGAAAAAGGAAGAAATACACGCTCTTGTAGAAGTCGGCAGCTATGAGGACGCAAGGAAAATGTTCCGCAGGACATACTATGGTAAAAAGTATGAATATCTGGCGGCCCACAATCTTGAAGAATTTTATAACTGTATGCTCAGGACCACCCTGGAGAAGGAAGCCCGCAGGGATCCCTATTCGGTGGCGGTTCTCTACTCTTATCTGTATCACAAGGAACACGAAGTCAACCGTCTGACCATCGCCATCGAATGTGTGAGATACGGCGTGGCACCGGACGAGGCTTTACAGTATATTCGCAGTAATTAACAACCCGGAGGTAACATTGTGATTGAAAAAATGAAATTTTTAAGCATCACCGGGCCCAAAGCGGATATTGACAGAATGACTGAGACATATCTTTCCAAATATGAGATCCATTTGGAAAATGCCCTGGCTGAGCTCACTGAAGTAGCGAATCTGTCTCCGTTTTTGGAAATCAACCCCTACAAGGAAGCTCTTAATTCTATCAACAGCTTCTATGAGCAGCTTGAAAAACCGGAGAACACCTCTCCCCGGCCTATGGACGCAGAAACGGCGGTAACCATTGTCCGGCGGCTCCAGAAGGAGTCCCGCAGCCTGGCGGAAGCCCGTGAAAAGCTGGAAGCCGAACATGCGGGGATGGTAGATTACCTGAAGATCATCCGCCCCTTCCGCAATCTGGATTATGATGTGTCCGAAATTTTAAAATTCCAGTATATCCACTATCGTTTCGGCCGCATTGAAAAACAGTATCTTCAAAAATTTGAAAAATATATTTATGATAATCTGAACACCATTTTTATCAAATGCGGCGACGACGAGCAGTACGTTTACGGCGTCTACTTTGTTCCCAAGCAGCAGGCGCATAAGATCCATGCGGTATATTCTTCCATGCACTTTGAGCAGATCTTTATGCCGGACGCTTACACAGGAACCGCCGTGGAGGCTTTCGCCCGGCTTGATCACAGACATCAGGAAATCCATGAAGGTCTGAACGCCAACAAGGAAGCGGTAAAAAATTTCCTTGGAGACAACCGGGAGGATATCGTCTCCGCAAAGGCCGCGCTGGACGCCTGTTCTTCCTCTTTTGACATCCGCAAGCTGGCCGCCTGCACCCAGGGGGACAACAATACCTTTTATATTTTGTGCGGCTGGATGACGGAGAAGGACGCCGCCTCCTTCCAGAATGACATTAAGGATGACGAACGCATTTTCTGTCTCATGGACGACCAGCAGCAGCCCACAAAGAAAAAGGCTCCCACAAAGCTGAAAAATCCCGGGCTCTTCCGGCCCTTTGAGATGTATGTAAAAATGTACGGCCTTCCGGCCTACAATGAGATGGACCCCACATGGTTTGTGGCGGTCACATACTCGCTCATTTTCGGCGCCATGTTCGGCGACGTGGGGCAGGGGCTCTTATTGTTCCTGGGCGGTCTGTTTCTTTATAAGAAGAAGCACATGGATCTGGCAGGCATCATAAGCTGCGCGGGGATCTTTTCCATCTTTTTTGGTTTTATGTACGGCAGTCTCTTCGGCTTTGAGGAGATCCTGCATGCCGTATGGCTCAAGCCCATGACAGCCATGATGGACGTGCCTCTTGTCGGTACGCTGAACGCCGTATTCGTCGTGGCCATAGGCTTCGGTATGTTTATCATCCTGACCTGTATGGTGTTCAACATCATCAATTCCATACGGAACCATGATGTGGAAAAAACGTGGTTCGACAGCAACGCGGTCGCCGGTCTTGTGTTTTACGGCTCCATCGTACTCACTGTGGGACTGTTTATTTCAGGCAGAAAGCTTCCCGCCGCCGCGGTTCTGGTGGTGATGTTCCTCATCCCCCTTGCGCTGATGTTCCTGAAGGAGCCTCTCACCAACCTGGTAAAAAAGAAGGCCCATGTTTTTCCGGAACAAAAGGGTATGTTTTTTGTCCAGAGCTTCTTTGAATTATTTGAGGTACTGCTCAGCTATCTGTCCAATACCCTGTCCTTCCTGCGTATCGGCGCCTTTGCCGTCAGCCACGCGGCGATGATGGAGGTAGTCATGATGCTGGCAGGAGCCGCAAACGGAGGAAGCCCCAACTGGATCGTCATTGTGCTTGGAAATCTTTTTGTATGCGCCATGGAGGGCCTGATCGTTGGAATCCAGGTACTCCGACTGGAATACTATGAGATATTCAGCCGCTTTTATGCCGGCAATGGACGGGAATTCCGCCCGTTTATGAAGTTCCGCGCTCAGAAAAAAGCTTCATAGAGAGCATCCGGTGATCCATTACATTTTTCAAGGCAGTTACCGGATTTTCAGAAAAGTCCGGATAATTACTTAAATTCATTATCTTCAGGAGGATATTACCATGAACATGATCATTCAAATTGTAACCGCAATCGCACTGATTCTCAGCATTATCGTTCCCTTCGGCTGTTTTTTCCTGGGAGAAAAAAGCAGAAAGCGCTATAAAAAATCTCTGGCCGCCAACTGCTTTATGTTTTTCGGTGTGATCCTTGTGGCTTCCATCGTGATGTTCGCGGGAACCACCGGCGTACAGGCTGCCGACGCCGCTGCCGCCGACGGTCTCGCCACCGGCCTTGGATATATCGGAGCCGCTCTCGTTACAGGAATCTCCGGCCTTGGCTCCGGCATCGCGGTCGCCAGCTCAGCCAGCGCCGCTCTGGGAGCTCTCAGCGAAGACGGCTCTCTGTTTGGTAAATCTATTATTTTCGTAGCTATGGCCGAAGGTATCGCTCTTTACGGACTGATCATTTCCTTTATGATCCTCGGACAGCTTTAAGAGGCGGATTTTTATGAAAATGTATTTAATCAGCGACAACATCGACACCTATACCGGAATGCGCCTTGCCGGGGTGGAGGGTATAGTGGTCCATGAGCGCCAGGAGCTGAGGGAAGCTCTGGAAAACGCCATCGCGGACAAAGAGATCGGGATCATTCTCCTGACCGAAAAATTCGGCCGGGAGTTCCCGGAGATCATAGATGAAGTCCGGCTTCACCATAAAACGCCTTTGATCATCGAGATCCCCGACAGGCACGGCACCGGCCGCAAGCCGGATTTTATTACCTCTTATGTAAACGAAGCGATAGGACTGAAATTATAGGCAGGTGAGAATATGACGATAGACGAAAAGCTCCAGCATTTTTATGATATTTCCGTGGAGGAAGCAAAGGAAGACGGGGCGAAGGCCATACAGGAACATAAGGAACAGCTTGCCCGTATGCTGGAGGAGCATAAAAGCTCCCGCGCCGAGGGCGCGGAGGCGGAAATAAAAGCCGAGGCGGAGCATGTACGCCGGGAAGTGAACAAGGTTCTCTCGGCGGAGCAGATCACTCTGAGGCGCGAATGGTCCCTAAAACAGGAAGCGCTGAAGAAAGACCTCTTTGCAGAGGTGAGGAAAAAGCTGGCGGATTATATGTCCACACCGGACTATACCGATTATCTTCTGAAGCAGATCAGAGAAGTTCTGGATTTTGCCGGGGAGGATGAGGTGGAGATCTCTCTCTCCTCAGACGACAGGGATAAGGCCGATATGCTTTCCCAGAAGGCAGGCGTGCCCCTGAAGGTTTCCGAAAGCTCTTTTCTTGGCGGAGTCATAGCTTCCATCCCCCACAAAAATATCATGATCGACAATTCGTTCCAGGAGGGGCTGGAAACTCTGTACAGAGAATTCAAATTTGACGGAGGTCTGAAGCATGAGTAGAACAGGTATTATTTACGGCGTCAACGGCCCCGTTGTCTATCTGAAGGGAGATCCCGGATTTAAGATTTCCGAGATGGTCTATGTTGGAAAGGACCGTCTGGTGGGAGAAGTCATCGGCCTGAAAAAAGGCATGACGACCATTCAGGTCTTCGAGGAAACTACCGGGATCCGGCCCGGAGAAACGGTTGAGGGAACCGGCGACGCCATCTCCGTACTTCTGGGGCCGGGCATCATCCATAATATCTTCGACGGAATACAGCGCCCCCTGGACGAAATCGCGAAGGCATCCGGAAAATATATTTCCCGGGGCGTCAGCGTGGACTCTCTTGACACAGAAAAAAAATGGAAGGTGCATCTCACCGTAAAAGAGGGAGATATCGTGGGACCCGGAACGATCATCGCCGAGACCCAGGAAACAGCTTCTATTCTTCATAAATCCATGGTTCCTCCCAATATCGCGGAGGGTACTGTGATCAAAGCGGCTCCCGACGGAGAATATACGATACTGGAGCCCATCGTAACCATCCGGCTTGAGGACGGAAGTACAAAGGATCTGGCTCTGGCTCAGAAATGGCCCATCCGTATTCCCCGGCCCGCCCGGGTGCGTTTTCCGGCCAGTGTGCCTCTGATCACCGGCCAGCGTATCCTTGATACACTCTTTCCCATCGCCAAAGGCGGCACGGCGGCTGTGCCGGGAGGCTTCGGCACCGGAAAAACCATGACCCAGCATCAGATCGCCAAGTGGTCTGACGCCGACATCATTGTATACATCGGCTGTGGCGAGCGCGGAAACGAGATGACTCAGGTTCTTGAGGATTTTTCCAAGCTGATAGACCCTAAATCCGGAAATCTTATGATGGACCGCACCACGCTGATCGCCAATACCTCCAATATGCCCGTGGCCGCCCGTGAGGCCTCCATCTATACAGGCGTCACCCTTGCGGAATATTACCGGGATATGGGATATGACGTGGCGATCATGGCCGACTCTACCTCCCGCTGGGCGGAGGCTCTCCGCGAGCTCTCCGGACGTCTGGAGGAGATGCCCGCCGAGGAAGGCTTCCCCGCTTATCTGGCGTCAAGGCTTTCCGCTTTTTATGAGCGCGCCGGCATGATGCAGAATCTCAACGGAACAGAGGGATCCGTATCCATCATCGGAGCGGTGTCCCCCCAGGGCGGCGACTTCTCAGAGCCTGTCACCCAGAATACCAAACGTTTCGTCCGCTGCTTCTGGGGACTCGACAAGTCTCTGGCTTATGCCCGCCATTTTCCGGCGATCCACTGGCTGACAAGCTACAGCGAATATCTGGAGGATCTTTCCCCCTGGTACCGTAAAAACGTGTCTCCCCGGTTCGTGGCGGACAGGAATCAGATCATGGCGATCCTGAACCAGGAAAGCTCTCTTATGGAAATTGTAAAGCTCATCGGCAGCGACGTACTGCCTGACGACCAGAAGCTGACTCTGGAGATCGCCCGGGTGATCCGTCTGGGATTTCTTCAGCAGAACGCTTTTCATCAGGAGGACACCTGCGTTCCCATGGAAAAGCAGTTCCAGATGATGGAGATCATCCTTTATCTGTACGAAAAGGCCCGGGCCCTGGTAAACAGGGGAATGCCTGTCTCCGTACTGAAGGAGGACAATATCTTTGAGAGGATCATTTCCATCAAATATGACGTTCCCAACAGGGAGCCGGAACGCTTTGAACAGTACCGCAGAGATATCGACGAATTTTATGACAAAGTATTAGAGAAAAACGGCTGAGGGGAGGAAATGTTTATATGGCAATCGAATATTTAGGATTAAGCGAAATAAACGGCCCTCTGGTAGTTCTGGAAGGCGTAAAAAACGCCGCTTATGAAGAAATCGTGGAATTTCACATGGACGACGGAACGAAAAAGATCGGCCGTATCATCGAAATATATGAGGACAAGGCGGTTATCCAGGTTTTTGAGGGAACCGACAGCATGTCCCTGAGCAACACGCATACGCGGCTTACGGGACATCCCATGGAGATCGGGCTCTCTCCTGAGATCCTTGGCCGTACCTTCAACGGCATCGGACAGCCCATTGACGGGCTGGGCGATATTTCCCCCGAGGTAAGCCTGAACATCAACGGGCTTCCTCTGAACCCCGTCACAAGAGAGTATCCCCGGAATTATATCAACACCGGTATTTCCGCCATCGACGGTCTTACCACTCTGATCCGCGGGCAGAAGCTGCCTATTTTTTCAGGAAACGGTCTGCCTCACGACAAGCTTGCCGCCCAGATTGTACAGCAGGCTTCTCTGGGGAGCGATTCCGACGAGGATTTCGCTATCGTTTTCGCCGCCATGGGCGTTAAATACGACGTGGCGGAGTTTTTCCGCCGTACCTTTGAGGAAAGCGGGGCCTCCGACCATGTAGTCATGTTTCTGAACCTTGCCAACGATCCTGTGGTGGAGCGTCTTCTGACTCCGAAGATCGCTCTCACCGCCGCGGAATATCTGGCCTTTGAAAAGGGTATGCATATTCTGGTCATTCTCACTGACATCACCTCCTTCTGCGAGGCCATGCGGGAGGTTTCCTCTTCCAAGGGCGAAATTCCCTCCCGTAAGGGATATCCTGGATATCTTTACAGTGAGCTTGCCACTCTTTATGAGCGGGCTGGAATTGTCAGGAACGGATCCGGCTCTGTGACCCAGATCCCCATTCTCACCATGCCCAACGACGATATCACCCATCCGATCCCTGACCTTACCGGATATATCACCGAGGGACAGATCGTACTGGACCGCCAGCTTCACGGCCAGGCCATTTATCCTCCAGTAAGCGTGCTTCCCTCTCTGTCGCGTCTGATGAAGGACGGTATAGGCGAAGGCTTTACCCGGGAGGATCATCAGGATGTGGCGAACCAGTTGTTCTCCTGCTATGCCAAGGTGGGCGACGCGAGGGCCCTGGCCTCCGTTATCGGTGAGGATGAGCTCTCTCCCATGGACAAACGGTATCTGGAGTTCGGAAAAGCCTTTGAAGCGGAATTCATCGGCCAGTCTGAAACAGAAAACCGCAGCATTACAGAAACGCTGGATAAGGGCTGGGAGCTTCTGGGACTGCTTCCCAAAGACGAGCTTGACCGTATTGACACGAAAATCCTCAGCAAATATTACCGGGAAACTGTCCGGTAACCAGGAGGTGGTTTTTTGGATCCGAATACCTTTCCCACCAAGGGAAACCTGATACTTGCAAAAAACTCTCTGGCGCTTTCCCGCCAGGGCTTCGAGCTGATGGACAAGAAACGAAATATTCTTATCCGGGAAATGATGGAGCTGATCGACCAGGCGAAGGACATTCAGACTCGGATCGACCAGACCTTCCGGACGGCCTACGCCGCTCTGCAGAAGGCAAACATGGAGATCGGGATCGCCTTTGTACAGCAGATCGCCTACACGGTTCCCGTAGAAAACTCAATCAGGATCAAAACCCGCAGCGTCATGGGAACAGAAATTCCTCTGGTGGAATATGATCCCACGGGCAATCTGCCCACCTATGCCTACTACAGCACAAAAATGTCGCTGGATCAGGCCAAGGCAGCCTTTGAAAAGGTGAAGGAGCTTTCCATCCGGCTTTCCATGATCGAAAACGCCGCCATCCGGCTGGCCGCCAATATCAAAAAAACCCAGAAACGGGCCAACGCTCTTAAAAATATCACGATACCAAAGTACGAGACACTTTCAAAGGATATTCAGAACGCGCTGGAGGAGAAGGAGCGGGAGGAATTCACACGACTGAAGGTTATTAAAAAAATGAAGCTGGACTCATAGACCTGTCCAGTAATAGCATCAAAAACAGGGGCGTCCCATAATGGATTATTTAAACAGAGGGGCCGGCACGACTTTGATAAGTCGCGCCGGCCCCTTTGCCATAGCAGTGTCCGTGTACAAGAAAAAAATCTTAAAATGGTATGCTCGAGTAATTTCTCTATATTGTCTGATAATTATACTTTGAAACACCAAAATTATTCTTTTGAACAAAATATTCTACAGTATTTTCACTTCAAAAATGTCAAGAGATTTTCCTGTTTTTTTGTCATAATATGTAATTTTATGATTTTTCACCAAAACATCCGTTTATCTCTTTTTTATGTAAATCATTTATTCCACATCTCTCCACTGTGGATAATGTGGATAACTTTGTGCATAACTTGATTCTATAAGGTTTTCCTCCTTTTTAAAATGTGGAAAATTATTGTATGGAAATCTGTACAATCCACATTATACGACACATTTTGTGCAATCTGCCCAAACTTCGATTATTTCAGATAGGTTCCGACACCAACCGGCGTCTCGTAATCATAATCAGAGATCTTAATGCCGGAAGCCGATGTGCTGGCATGAATGATCCTTCCATTGCCGATATAGAGAGCCACATGTCCGATTCCTCCCGATCCATAGAAGACAAGATCACCGGTCTCAATCTGGCTGACGTCCTTTTTCTGCGAAGCCTCATACTGAGCGCTGGCCACCCGGGGCAGCTCATAACCAAATTCCTTGAATACAGACATTACAAAGCCGGAGCAGTCCGCCCCGTTTGTAAGGCTGGTTCCGCCGTATACATAGGGATTTCCCTCGAACTGAAGAGCAAAATCGACAATCTCCTGCCTGTGGGCCTTCCGCTGCTCCTCTGCCTTTCTGGCCGCCTCAGCTTTTGCCTTTCTGCGGATTTCCGAGGTTTTCTCCTTTACCTCCTGCGCTCTTCTCTGAACCTCCTTGGCGTCTGCTGCTTTCTGAGCCTCATCCTGGATCTCCTGGTATTCCAGCGCCTGTGCTTCCGCATGATCCGCGATCCGGTCCGCGAACTGGCTGATGTCACCTTCCCCAGAGTTCTGCTCTTTTGTTCCGTCCGAAAAAAGCTCTCCGGAATCCGAAGCTCCGCTGCTGAAGTCTGCCGCTCCTGCCTCAGCCGGCACCATTGATCCCATACACGTTCCCATACCGATACATAGTAACATTATAATAATTTTTTTCTTCATATATTCCTCTCTTTTTTATATCTTTTCTTCTTTTTCTTTTTTATTTTCCGGAGGCGGAATATCGGCCCCGCAAAACCTCTGAAAAACAGCGTACCGCTTATAACGGGCCACTCTTACTCCTTTGCGGATCACATATCCGCCTCTCTGAATTTACATTCAGTTGCGTATCTTAGCACAGAGAATTATGGCTGTCAAATTGCGCCAACACAAAAATGCAGAGACTTTACCTGACAGAACTTATACCTTTTAGACAAATCATGGATAATTAAGGGAGTTATTTCTGAGATTTTATATAAATTTGAAGACATGAGCAAAGTCTGCCTTAACCTTTGCGTAAAGTTTTGATAAATTATAGCAGTTAGAAATAATAGAATTTGCCGCCGGGCAAACGAGCGTTAAAATTTGCGTCAGTAAGTCTTAGAAGATACAAGTTTAGGACACCCGGCTAAACACGCCTCAAGCCGCTTAATTTCAGCGGCTGAGGTTTTCGGGGCATAAGGGGATCAACGCAAATCCCGTATCCTATGCTTCCATCAGATATCTCTGCACAGACGCCACCGCGTTGGCGCCGTCTGATACGGCTGTCACCACCTGTCTGAGGTTCTTGGCACGGATGTCGCCCGCCGCAAAAAATCCGGGAACACTTGTGATCCCGTCCTCTCCCGCGGCGACATAGCCATTCTCATCAAGCTTCACAAGACCCTTAAGCTTCTGGGTATTGGGGACCACTCCCACCGCGATAAACACGCCGTCCACCGGAAGCAGCGTCTCTGTTTCCGTCTTTGTCCCGCGTACCTTCAGGGCCTCCGTTTCCTCTGTTCCTTCTATGGATACAGGAACCGTATCCCAGAGGATCTCCACATTGCCGCAGGCGAACAGGCGCTCCTGGAGAATCTTATCCGCTCTTAACTGATTCCTCCTGTGAACCACATAGACCTTCCTGCAGATGCGGGACAAAAAGACAGCGTCCTCCACCGCCGTATTCCCGCCTCCCACTACAGCCACAGTGCCGTCCTTAAAGAACGCTCCATCGCAGGTGGCGCAGTAGGACACGCCCATGCCGCTCAGCTCCTGTTCTCCCGGAATCCCCAACTGCCTGTGTTCTGCTCCGAAGGCAAATATCACCGTCCTGGCCCTGTACTCATTCTTTTTTGTACGGATAACCTTGAGACTTCCCTCATCTTCGACAGAAACCACTGTTTCGCGCATGGGAACCGCCCCCAGCTTCTCCGCGTGAGCGGCCATGGCTTCCCCCAGCTCCATACCGTTCATGCCCGGCAGTCCCGGATAGTTGTCCACCTCATAGGTATTGACGATCTGACCGCCCTGGGTGAATTTTTTTTCCAGCCACAGCGTTTTCAGCCTTGCTCTTGCCGCGTAGACTGCCGCGCTGATCCCCGCGGGCCCGGCTCCCAGTATCGCTAAATCATAAATTTCCGTCATAATTCCTCCTTCTCAGTACAGCCCGCGCCATTCGTAAAACCGCACTGCGCGCTTCATTTGATGGTCTCCGCTTGTATGCGGTGATTCCTGCTACCATTTATTGTTCTGATTGATAGCATACAGGCAAATCCACGAATCTACAAACCGGAGAGCATTACATATTGTCTGATGCTATCAGTTTAGCATAGAATCCTGCCTTTTCCAATATGATTATAGAGACACCAAGCTTCTGAGGTCTTTATGTCTTTATCATTCCGCAAATTCAAAAAGCCTATTCTCATAGCGCTTCTTTTATGTCTCACTTTTCTTGCCGGAACCGGGATCGGATGTCTTTCCCGCCGTGCCTGGTCGGAAAACGGAAAATTTGAAGCTTTTACACAGGAAATTTTTCAGAAGGAGGTGTCGGGAAGCCTTCTGTCTCTCCATTATTCTCTCGCGCACCCGGAAAAAGAGGGAATCGGCCGCCCCGAGCCTGTCCTCGGAACGGTAAGCTCCGATATGTCGGATACATATAAGCTCTATGGATCCTATATAAAAAAGCTCAAAGACTTTTCCTATTCCAGGCTGTCCCGGGAAAACCAGCTCACTCTCGATATGCTTCTGCTCTATTTTGACACACAGTGCTCCCTCGGCGGCAACGTGCTGCTGGAGGAAATGCTTTCTCCCAGTCTCGGAATCCAGGCCCAGCTTCCTGTGCTCCTGGCAGAGTATGCTTTCTATGAGGATCAGGATATCTCCGATTACCTGAATCTTCTTATCTCTATTGGCCCATATTTTGACAGTATTCTCAAATTCGAGCAGGAAAAGGCAGACGCGGGCTTCTTTATGAGCGACGCCTCCCTGGACCGTATCCTGGCCCAGTGCGCCGCCTTTATTGAGAACCCGGAAGAGAACTATATGCTGGAGATCTTTCACGAAAAGCTGGAGGAATATGGAAAATTTTCTCCAGAAGAACAGGAAGAGCTCCAAAAACAGCACAAGAGTATTCTTTTAAACAAAGTAGTTCCGGCCTACCGGAAACTGATGACCGGTCTGGAGTCGCTGAGAGGTTCCGGCGGGGCCAGCCGCGGCCTGGCCCACTATCAGGGGGGAAAGGATTACTACGAATATCTGCTGAAAAGTCAGGTCGGATCCTATGTCACTGTGGCGCAGGTTCAGCAGCGTCTGGCTCTTCAGTTATCCAGAGACGCGGAAACCGTCCGTCTGATGCTGAAGGAACAGCCCTCGCTTTTGCGGAAGCTGGCGGGCGGCGCAGACCTTGACAGCTTTTCTCCCGCTGACGCGCTGGAAACCTTAAGCCAGGCAATCCGGAAGGATTTTCCGGCTCTTGAAAAGCCGGAATATGAAGTCCGGTATGTTCATGAGTCTATGGAGGATTATCTGAGTCCCGCCTTCTACCTGACGCCGCCGCTGGATACAGGAAGCCCTAATGTGATTTATATTAACCGCTCAGGCCGCAGCTCGAATCTGGAGCTTTTTACCACCCTGGCTCATGAAGGATTCCCGGGACATCTTTACCAGACCGTTTATTTCGCCTCCTGCCGCCCGGACGACATCCGGTATCTCATTACCTCCAGCGGATATGTGGAGGGCTGGGCCACCTATATCGAATCCTTCGCCTACCAGTATGCCGGGGACCTTCTCAAGGATGAAGCCGCCGCAGATCTCACCAGGCTTGCCTGGCTAAACCGCAGTATCAATCTCTGCATCTACTCCCTCCTGGATATCGGCATACACTACCAGGGGTGGACGCAGACCGCCTCCGACAGGCTTCTGAACTCTCTGGGAGTCACCGACAGCTCTGTCACAGCGGAAATTTACCAGTATATTGTAGAAACCCCCGCCAACTATCTGAAGTATTACCTGGGCTATCTGAACTTTCTGGATCTCAGAACCGAATATGAAAATAAGCTTGGAAAGGAATTTGACCTTGCAGAATTTCATAAGAAAATTTTGGAGATCGGCCCCGTGCCCTTCCCCATTCTGCAGAAATATATGAACTGACGGGCTAAACCACCGCAAAGCATATTCCAGAATTCCCGAAGTCCGTCGAATGCCTGCCTGACGTATCGCGCAAAAGACGTACAGGACGTTTTACCGCTCCTGTACGTCTTCATAATTCCTGAAAAATCTCTGCAGATTTCCCAGCGCTTTCATAAGCACTTCTGTTTCCTCCTTATCCAGGCCTTCCAGCACCGCGAGCACCATCCGCTCATGGAACATTCTGTGATGAGCGTAGGCCCGTTCACCTTTCTCAGACAGAGAAACAAGAACGATCCTCCTGTCTTTCTCGCTGCGCACACGCTTTACGTATCCCTTTTTTACCAGGTTATTGATGGCGATCGTCACTGTCCCCACCGTCACCGAAAGGGTCCGCGCCACTGCAGACATATTTTTTGGCTCCTGTACGCCGATGGCCTCTATCACATGCATGTCATTCATGGAAATATCCTTGTATTCAGAGGTTATCAGCGCTTTTTCTTCAATACCCGTAATCTCTTTAAATAATTTTACCAGCACGTCGTTTACTGTTTCGTATGAGCTCATGGCTGCCTCCTTTCCTGATATTTTTATTATACCTCAAAATACTTTGAAGCACAAAGTATTTTTTTCAACAAATTCTTTTAATAAACTGCTCAATTTGCTATAATGATGATGTCCGGGGCAAATAGCCAAAGATCCAACGCAGGCATGCCTGCAAAGGGATTTTGGGATATTTGGCCTCATTCCTATGATAAAACAAAATCACAAATTTCATCCGGTTCCTCTCATTACCATGACAGGAACTGTAAACTGCAGAAACTATAAAGGAAGATACTATGAAAAAAAACCAGAATATCCCATTAAATTACAGAGAAAAAAGCAATTCAAGAATTGCGCTTCTGTGTTCGGTGGCTGTGCTTGTAGTACTGGTTCTCTTTTTTCACCAGCTCGACTACACGTTGATACAGAAGCCCCGTGAAGAGGCCGCCAGACAGGCGGAAAAAGAAAAAGCCGCCGCTGAGCTGGCGGCAAACACCCCGGAGGTAAGCACAGCTTCCGTTATTGCCGTAGGAGACAATCTTTATCATGAAACTCTTCTTCTCTCCGGGCAAAACGAATCCGGAGAATGGAACTACGACCACATTTATACAAATGTCCTGGATGAGATCCAGGCCGCGGACGTGGCGATGGTAGACCAGGAGACTGTATTTACCACAAATCATGACGCTATTTCCAGCTATCCTTCCTTTGCCACGCCTACGGAGGTAGGAGACGCGCTTGTCAAAGCCGGTTTCGACGTCATTGAATCCGCCACCAACCACATTGATGATTACAGCTATGATTATCTGTCTCAGACCTTTGATTTTTGGGAGACAAATTATCCTGAAATCCCGGTCCTGGGCATCCATCCCACCGAGGAGGACGCGAATTCAGTAAAAACCCTGGAGGTCAACGGCATCACCATCGCTTTTCTGGATTATACATACGGAACAAATAATTCCGGAGCCGGAGAAGGCCGGGAATATATGATCGATATTTTCGATAAGGATAAGGTTGCCTCCATGATCGCCCAGGCAAAGGAGATCAGCGACTGTGTGATCTTTGTTGCGCATTGGGGAAAAGAAGACGAACCTATGCCTACCGAATACGAAAAGCAATGGGCTGTTTTTCTTATGAAGCAGGGCGTGGACGTGGTGATCGGCGGTCATCCTCATATTCTCCAGCCCTACGGACGAATGTCGGACAATGAAGGAAATGAAATGGTGATCTTCTACTCTCTTGGAAATTTCGTCTCCACCCAGCAGTCGCTTGCAAATCTTCTGGGCGGTATGGCGCAGTTCACAATTCAGAAATCCGTTCTGAAGGGGGAGACTACCGTCCAGATCCTCACTCCCGAGGTGAAGCCTCTTGTCATGCACTATGATCGTGACAACGGAGAATACGGCCCCTATATGCTGGAAGATTACACAGAAGAACTGGCCTCCCGGCACAGTGTCCGGGAGATTATCGGAGATGAATTTACTCTCTCCAATCTTCAGACGGAATTTGAGCAGATCATGTCTATGAACGTGACCCCGTCCACCAATACCTCTCTGTTGGAGGTCAGCTTCGATTACGAGATGAATATGTACGACGCCAACGGGAATATTGTGGAGGACACCTGGTCCATAAGCGCCGACCAGTACCGGCAGGAGCTGGCGGATGGAACCGCCTCCCAGGATGGCTCTGAGGAAAGCGGTTCCGACGCCGGAGATTACGACGGTTCCGAGGATGACGGCAGTTACGGGGATGAGGATTCCGGATATTATGACACAGACTACTATGACGATTCCGAGTATTACGACGAATATTAAGCCCCTCCGGGTGTTTAAGCAGAAACCTCCGTGCTTATACAACAGGGACGGAGGTTTTTCAGGCGAGGGGCTGGATTCTTTGGTCATTTTTCGTACTGGCCCGTGCATTTTCAGCAAGTGAAAATGCCGGGAATGAACTGTAACTTTCAAATCTTTATGAAATCCTGCGGGGAAACAAAGCAATAGACAACGCCTGATATTTCCTGTATAATATGATTATTCTTTTTTTACAAGAGTACACACGATAAAGAGAGGATATTTTCTCCGATCAGAACACAACTGTTCAGGAGAAGGGAACGCGCCGGCACACACTGGCGCCAGAACGGCAACTGAATATAAGTGTCTTCGGGGCAGGGTGAAATTCCCGATTGGCGGTAAAGTCCGCGAGCGTAACAGCACGATTTGGTGAAATTCCAAAACCAACAGTATAGTCTGGATGAAAGAAGATAGTATCAGATTTTGCGGCATGAGGCGCGCCTGCCCTGCTTCGCGGTCTGAATCTTACTGACACCTGAAAGGCATTATTTCAGGTGTTAATTTTTTAGACTACGGAGGAAAAATTATGAACAGCAAAACAAAAAAAATCACAACCATCGCAATGCTCTCGGCCATCACCTACATCGTCATGGCAGTGGGAAGGATACCTGTAATACTTTTTCTCAAGTATGACCCTTCCGATATTGTCGTCACACTGGGAGGGCTGATCTGGGGGCCTATGACCTCCTGTATCGTATCTGTTATTGTAGCGGTCACTGAGATGCTGACTGTTAGCGATACCGGAATTCTGGGCTGTATTATGAACATTGTGCAGACCGTTTCCTTTGCCTGCACAGCCGCGGCAATTTACAAAAAAAGGCGCAGCCTGTCCGGCGCGGTAGCCGCTCTTGCCGCCGGCTGCCTCACGATGGTCGCCGTGATGCTTCTGTGGAACTATCTGATCACTCCTCTTTACATGGGCTATCCAAGGGAGGCCGTAGCCCAGCTCCTGCTTCCCGCTTTTCTGCCTTTTAATCTATTGAAGGGCGGACTGAACGCGGCGGCGACCTTCCTGCTGTATAAACCGGTGGTCACCGCTCTGAGAAAGAGCGGTTATGTGGCTCCCTCTCCGGAAGCTTCCGGGAAAAAGAGACACACAGGATACCTGCTGCTTGCGGGTATGGTAGTCGTCACCTGCGTCCTTATCATCCTGTCCATGAATGGAACTATTTGATCCTCACAGCAGTCCGGCACAAGCCGGACTGCTGATCATTTTCCTCTCTTTTTCACAGTAATTCTTCCGGCAGATACCCCTATGCTGTATGGCTGTTGCTTTTAATCTGCGTTCTCAATATCCTCAGTGGTAATAAGGGCGTCCCTCTGCAGATACTGCACAGCCTTCAGTGCATACTGATGAGCCTCCTGACTGGAGCCCGCCACAGCGTCAGTAACTACCCGGATATGATAATCATGCTGGTGCGCGTCAACCGCCGTATAATGGATACAGACATCCGTGAGCCCGCCGACCAGATAAAGAGTATGGACACAAAGCCCTTTCAGAAGAATTTCCAGGTCTGTGCCGAAAAAAGCGCTGTAGCGTCTTTTAGAAATCAGATATTCTCCTTCTATCGGGTAGGTAAGTCTGGCATAGTCCGTATTGGGCGAGGTCTCGATACAGTGAATTCCTTCCGCACCATCCAGCTCCCGTCCGAAATCGCTCATATCCGCCCGGTGAACCTCCTTGATCTGAATCACCGGAAGCTTTTTTGCCCGAAAGACATCCAGTACTCTTTTCGCGCTGCGGATGCAGTCCCACCTGGGATCATTCATATTATCTTCCGTCATTTCCATGAAATCTTCCTGCTGAATATCAATCACAAGAAGCGCGCTGCCTGATTCTATTTTCATATCAGTATTCCTTTCTGCATACAACATTCAAGACTCGTCCGCGAGTCTTGGCGCGGGATTCGGGTCAGCTCTGCTGACAAAATTCTTTCCCGAATCCCTGCGCATCCTCGCGGAACGTATATCAGAGGGGGATTGACACCCGCTACTGATACAGAATTGTTACTCACCGCCTATCGGGGCGGGAGTCATCTCACTCTGATATAAATTGATTCATATACTGAACAGCCAGTTCAGCTATCGGCTTTCTCTATTATATACTTTTCCTTTGCGCGGTCTTTTATATTAGTCTCTGTCAAAATTTATTCCTAAATTCTCTTTCATAAAACTTCTCCTTAAATCAGTTTGATATGCCTAGTATTCTATCATAAATTCTCGCTGAAATCTCTGATAATTGCACAGAATTTCACAGAAATTGCAGGAAACCCAAATATTCTTTTTGCTATTGTCAATGTCCGTAGTCTTTTTTATAATAGAATCCAGAACAGAAGGACCAAAGGATACCACCGCAGTTTTTGAGGGCGGATTTGTAGCGCGGATCCAGGAAGAGATCAGGCTGATAAAGGCAAGCCGTGAAATGGAGGAGCAGTATATGTTGTTGGAGGAGCTGATCAGGGAAGAAAGAGAAGAGGGCAATGCTCAGGGAAAAATTTCATCAATCCTGGAGCTGCTGTCAGATCTTGGAGAAATACCGGAGGATATCCGCAGAGCAGTAACAGAGGAAAGAGATCCCGAAGTTTTAAAATTTTATTTAAAACAGGCGTCTGCGGCGAATACCATGGAAGCCTTCCGGCAGGCGGCGGCTGAGAAAATGCGCGGATGACCCGTCGCGCCCTGTAACAGAAAAAATATAAGAAAATCGGAGGAATTCTGTAATGATTCCAAAGAGAAAGATCTGATATACAAAAGAAATCCATACATATATTTCTGTATAACCAATTGGGACTGCGAGATAGCAGCCCCAATAATTTTGCATTTTTATCTGTTTAAGCAATGCCATCACGTCACACCAGGCAGATTCCGCCAGCTAAACGCCAAAACGCAATAGCTCTCTGGCGTTCCTTTCCGTCACCGCGATAACCTCCTCCGGGGCGATCCCCTTGATCTCGCCTATGGCCTTTGCCACATAGGGAAGGTTCAGGGAGCTGTTGCGCTTCCCTCTGTTGGGTTCAGGGCTGAGATAGGGACAGTCCGTCTCCAGCACGATCTGAGTAAGAGGCGCGTACTCCACCACCTCTTTCAGCTTTCTGGCGTTTTTAAAGGTCACCACGCCGCCGATCCCCAGGTAAAGTCCCATATCCAGATATTGCGCGGCAATCTCCTTCCCGTAGGAAAAGCAGTGGATAATGCCGCCGTACATTCCTCCCCGCATATATTCCTTTACGATATCCAGGGTATCCTTTGCCGCCTCCCGGCTGTGGATCATAAAGGGAAGCTTTTCTTCTCCGGCAATATCCATCTGGGCGCGGAACATCTTTTTCTGGAGCTCATGCTCCGTTTCCTCCTTATGCCAGTAATAATCCAGGCCGATCTCACCGATAGCCAGCATCTTGTCCATCCGGGAGATGCGGCGGATTTCTTCCAGTGTTTGCCCGGTCATTTTTCCGGCGTCGTCAGGATGGATCCCCACAGCGCCGTAAATAAAGGGATACTTTTCCACCAGCTTTACAAGATCCCCCAGTCCGTCCACGGATGCGCCTACATTGACGATGGTTCCAATCCCATTCTCCTCCATGGAACAAAGAAGCTCTTCTCTGTCCGGGTCAAAGGCCTTGTCGTCATAATGTGCGTGCGTATCAAAAATCATAGCTTTCTCCATTTTCTCTCCTGTCACTCGGACGCCGGAGCGCCGGCTTTATTCTCTGTCTCCGGCAGGGATCCATAAAGCTCAAAACAATCTCCCTCATGGATCACACCTCCGTGGAGGACTCTGGTAAAAACGCCCTCTCTCGGCATGATGCAGTCTCCCATTTTCTGAAAGATGGCGCAGCCGTGATGACATTTTTTCCCGATCTGGGTCATTTCCAGGATCACATCCCCGCAGACAAAACGGGTTCCCACAGGAAGAGCGGCAAAATCGAAGCCCTCCACCACCAGATTCTCTCCAAAGGCTCCGTCCTCCACCTCTGCTCCCCGGTTACGGAAATCCTGGATTTTATCATAGGATAAAAGACTCACCTGCCTGTGCCATTTCCCGGCGTGGGCGTCGCCCTCGATCCCCCAGTCCTCTACAAGCCTTGCTTCTTTGACTTTATGCTTCTGCGTTCCCTTTTCTTCACTGACGCAGACCGCGATCACCTTTCCCATGTTTCTCCTCCGTTTTCATCAGTCGCCAACCGTCTGCTCCGAAGCGCTGTTTCCTTCGCGGTTTTATTTCTCTCCGGAAGCGCCCTTATCCGGCGGAGCAGCTCTTTGGCGTCGGTTTTCATTTCCCGCTTCTGCCTGTTTTTCTCAGATATTTTCTCTCCGAAAGTGCCCTTGTCAGGCGAAGCAGCACTTTGCGTCGGTTTCTATTTCCCGCTCCTGCCTGCTCTTCTCAGATATTATTTCGCCGCGCAGTCGGACGCTTCTCCCGTAAGTATCTCAAGGCCGTGCTCCAGCGCGCCGATGATATATTCCAGGCTTTCTCTCACCGCCTTAGGGCTGCCGGGAAGATTGATGATCAGGGTGGTTCCCCGTATTCCCGCCGTCGCCCGGCTGAGCATGGCTCTTTTGGTGATAGTCATGCTGTACGCCCGCATAGCCTCAGGGATTCCCGGCACACGGCGCTCGATAATATCCTCTGTGGCCTCCGGCGTCACATCTCTCTGTGAAAACCCGGTTCCTCCTGTAGTCAGGATCAGATCTGCTTTTCCGGAATCCGCGATCTCCCTCATTTTCCCGGCCAGCATTGCCCGGTCGTCCGGAAGAAGCTCCATCGCCGTCACCTGATAGCCCTCTCTTTCCAGGATTTCCCGGATGGCCGGGCCGCTCAGATCCTCCCGCTCTCCCCGGCTGCCGGAATCGCTTGCTGTAATAATCGCCGCTCGTTTCATAATCATCCTCCTATCTGAGACATACAGAGCTTTTCTGTATCGTCATTTTTTGCTTTCTCCAGGAAATGATGTCCGTCAGGCTTCTCATTAAGCGCGGCCCGGATCACGTCCTTCAGCTCTTCATCCGTACAGCCGTTTCTTATGATCTCCCGCAGATCTCTTCCCGCCGTATATTGGAGACAGGTCTTCAGATAGCCCTGGGAGGTAAGGCGGATACGGTTGCACTCTCCGCAGAATTTATGGCTCACCGCGCTGATAAATCCAATTTTCCCCGCAAATCCCTCCGCTTCGTAGTATTTGCAGGGCCCGTTTCCCAGAGGCGCTCCCTGATACGGAACAAGCCTTCCGAACCGCTCCTCCAGGATATTTTTAAGGGTCTCCTCTGTCATCCCCGGAAATTCCGCGCCGTATCCTATGGGCATCATTTCAATAAACCGCACATGAACCGGATTCTCTCTGGCAAGCCGCGCCACCGCGCAGACATCCTGATCTGCCGCTCCCAGGGGAACACAGTTGATCTTTAGGGAAATTCCGGGATAGCGCAGAACCTCCCGGACGCCGTCCAGAGATTTATCCAAAAGATCTCTTCTGGATATCCGACGGAAGCACTCTCTGTCAAGAGTATCCAGGCTGACATTGATCCCGTCCGTTCCAGCTTCGGCAAGCCCTTCCATCTGTTCCTTCAAAAGGATCCCATTGGTGGTGACCGTCACCTTCTCTATCCCGGAAATCGCTTTTATCTCAGCGATCAGCTCCGGAAGCCGGCAGTAAAGGAGTGGTTCCCCGCCGGTGAGCTTGATCTTGCGGATCCCCAGCTCCGCCATCACGGACACGATCCTGAGGATTTCCTCTTCCCGAAGAAGCAGGGAGCGTTCCACCAGCTTCACGCCCTTCTCCGGCATACAGTAAATACAACGGAGATTGCAGCGGTCTGTCACGGAAATTCTCAGATAGTCGATTTTTCTTCCCAGCCTGTCTATCATGATTCCTCGAAGCGGAAATCTCCGCTTTTTCCTCCTGTTTTTTCTACCAGATGAATATCCGACATGACCATGTGCTTATCAATGGCCTTGCACATATCGTAGATGGTAAGAAGCGCTGTCTGCACGCCTGTCAGCGCCTCCATCTCCACTCCTGTTTTTCCCTCTGTCTTTACGGTACAATATACCCGGATCCGGCTGTTCTCCTGATCCAGCTCAAAATCAACGGAGCATTTCTGAATAGGGAGGGGGTGGCACAGCGGGATCAGAGAAGAGGTCTTTTTAACGCCCATGATGCCGGCCACCCTGGCGACACCCAGTACATCGCCCTTTTTTACGCTTCCGGCCGAAACGGCCTCCATGATCCGCGGCCCTACGGAAATATATCCCGCGGCCACCGCAGTACGGAAGGTGGGTTCCTTTTTTGATACGTCCACCATCACCGCGTTTCCCTTCTCGTCAAAATGTGTAAATCCCGCTTCCATAATATAATATCCTCCCTGATCAGCAGATCTCCGCGCCTGAGGGCATTTCCTTCTCCGGCGTGACAAGAGACAGCTTCCCTTCAGCATCCTCGGCGCAGAGGATCATTCCCTCGCTGAGTACGCCCGCCAGCTTCGCCGGCTTCAGGTTCGTCAGAACCATCACCTTCTTGCCTACCATCTCTTCCGGTGTATAGTGAGCCTTGATGCCGGATACGATCTGACGCACCTGGCTTCCGATCTTCACCTGGGAACAGAGAAGCTTCTTGGACTTCTTCACTGCCTCGCAGGAAATGATCTCTCCTACCTGGAACTGCATTTTTCCGAATTCCTCAAAGGTAATCTCCGGCTTGGGCTCCAGGTCGATCCCCGGCTCCTCCTCTTTTTTCTCCTCTACAGGCGGATGCAGTTTTTCTACTTTTTCCATAACCTCTTTTACATCAAGACGGGCAAAAAGAATTTCCGGTTTTTCTGTCACTTTATTTCCGGAGGGATAAAGTCCGAACACATTCAGAGCTTCCATGCCGCGTTTTCCCGCGTTAAGCTGAGCCAGGATACGGCCTGTGGTATCCGGCATAAAGGCTTCCAGGAGAACCGCTCCCATGGAGATCCCCTCCACCAGATTATAAAGCACCGTAGCCAGACGGTCCTGCTTCGTCTCATCCTTTGCCAGAGCCCAGGGCATTGTCTCGTCAATATATTTGTTCAGACGCTTGAACAGGGAAAATACTTCTGTGATCGCGTCCGCCACACGCAGCTTTTCCATTTTGGCGGATACACGCCCCGGCACCTCCAGCGCGAAGGCCTTCAGATCGTCGTCCACCGGCTCTGCCGCGCCCCTGTTTTCCACAACGCCCCCAAAATATTTGTTGGACATTGAGATGGTACGGTTTACAAGATTTCCCAGGGTGTTGGCAAGCTCTGAATTCAGTCGCTCCACCATCAGTTCCCAGGTGATCACGCCGTCGTTTTCAAAGGGCATCTCGTGAAGCACAAAATATCTCACCGCGTCCACGCCGAAGAAATCCACCAGTTCATCCGCATAAAGCACATTGCCCTTGGATTTGCTCATCTTGCCGTCGCCCTGAAGAAGCCACGGATGTCCGAATACCTGCTTGGGCAGAGGAAGCTCCAGTGACATCAGAAAGATGGGCCAATAAATGGTATGGAAACGGATAATATCCTTACCGATCAGGTGAAGATCCGCCGGCCAGAGCTTCTGGAACTGTTCCGTGCTGTCCCCGTCGCAGTCGTAGCCGATTCCCGTGATATAGTTCGTCAGCGCGTCCAGCCATACATAAACCACATGCTTGGGATCAAAATCCACCGGGATTCCCCATTTGAAGGAGGTTCTGGACACGCAGAGATCCTGGAGTCCCGGAAGCAGGAAGTTGTTCATCATCTCGTTTTTTCTGGATTCCGGCTGTATAAACTCCGGATGGGTTTTAATATGCTCGATCAGGCGGTCCGCATATTTGCTCATTTTGAAGAAATATGCCTCCTCCTTTGCCGGAATGCAGGGACGCCCGCAGTCGGGGCATTTGCCGTACACAAGCTGGGATTCTGTAAAGAAGGATTCGCAGGGAGTACAGTACATTCCCTCATAATATCCTTTATAAATATCGCCCTTCGCATACATTTTTTTGAAAATTTTCTGCACCTGCTTCTCATGATCCTCGTCTGTGGTGCGGATAAACTTATCATAAGAGGTGTTCATCAGATCCCAGATATTTTTGATCTCGCCGGACACGCCGTCTACAAATTCCTTGGGCGTAATGCCCGCCTCCTCAGCCTTCAGCTCGATCTTCTGTCCGTGCTCGTCTGTTCCTGTCTGGAAGAATACGTCATAGCCTTCCAGTCTCTTGTAGCGGGCAATGGCGTCCGCCAGAACCGCCTCGTAGGTATTTCCGATGTGGGGCTTGCCCGACGTATAGGCGATAGCCGTCGTAATATAATACTTCTGCTTTTCCATATTGTTTTCCTCCTGAATAAAAAGATAGTTTTTATATCATAGGAAAGCCGGCATTTCCATACTTTAATGCAGCAACGTGTTTCCTAGAATATAAAAAAAACGCCTTCTCTCTGAGAAGACGAGTCATACCCGTGTTACCACTTCTTTTCGCTTCCTCCTTGCGGGCGGAAGCCTCAACGGGTACGAGTTACTTTTACAGATAATTCTGTCTGCATCAACCTTACTGATACCCTTCCGCTGTAACAGGCGGTCCTGTTGCGGCCTACTGCTCCTTCAGCCGCACCTCTCCCAAGCCATCTTCCATCTGCTCCGGCACTTCCCTCTCAGCCCGGGATCTCTCCTTCGGGGAATTCTCTGTAATACCATTCCGCGCATGTACTCTCTTGTTCTGCGAGTTTGTCTTATACTGCAGACCATGTCTGCCTCTAAAAAAGATACTAGCATATTTGCAGGTATTTGTAAACCCGGAATCGCCATTCAGATCATACGGAAATTCCGGCCGGCGGATCGTTCAGGGGAACGGGACCGCCGGCCGGATTCAGATGTGACTATTCTTTTTCTTTTACCTGGAATATGATCGTTACTTTAAAGAGATCGCCGTCAAGATAGAGCCGGAATTCACCGCCCTGAAGCTCTGTCAGGCTCTTCGCTATGGATAATCCAAGTCCGCTTCCTTCTGTATTTCTGGAGACGTCGCCCCGGATAAACCGCTCCGTCAGCTCATCTGCGGATATATTCAGCGGCAGGGCGGATATATTTTTCAGGGAGAATACCACCCTGGGCCCGCGCACCCTGATCTCCGCGTAGACTCTCGTATTTTCCATAGCGTATTTCGACACATTTCCGAATACATTTTCCAGAACTCTCCACATTCTGCGTCCGTCCGCGCAGATGATCGCTTCTTCCTCCTCGAAATGAACCATCAGAGACAGATTCTTTTCCCGGAACCGTTCTTCAAATTCTCCGATCACCTGGTGTACCAGCTCCACAAAATTCAGATCCGCCATTTCCAGAGAAATATTACCTGTGCTTGCCTTGGACGCCTCCACCACATCCTCGGTGAGATTTTTCAGTCTCTGGGCCTTTTCCTCCAGGATATCCAGATAACCGCAGATCTTAGGGTCTGTCGGATGCTCTCTTTTCAGCAGGTCGATATAATTAATAATAGAAGTGAGGGGAGTCTTGATATCATGGGACACATTCGTGATCAGCTCCGTTTTCATCCTCTCGTTTTTCACACTGTTTTCCACAGCCGCGTCCAGGCCGTCACCGATGCGGTTAATATATTCCGCTATGGTTTTCTGTTCTCCGGTAAGCTTTTCCAGGGGGATTTTGTACTGAAGATCCCCGTCGGTAATCTTCTTCAACCCTGTCAGGATAAGCTCTCTGCCCCGGGCTTTTCCCAGAAGATAGAGCAGTCCCGCGGCGTCTGCCGCCAGAAGGATCAGGAGCAGGAAAAAAACTCCCCCCGCGAAGATCATTCCGCATACAACAAACTGGAAGAAGCAGAAGCCTCCGAAGATCAGCGTCATCTTGATCCGGCTGGCCGTATTCCGGGAAAAAAGCTCCGCGATCTCCTTCGAATTTTTCCATATGATGCCCGTCACTTTTCCCGCCAGACTCAAAACCTTTCTTGTAAGGCTGTTCCGCCAGAGCGATCCTGCCTTGATCCTCCTTGCCAGGCTCAGCCATCCGGTAAAGAACCAGAAAGCAGTCCAAAGTCCCAGCACATTGAAAAGGAGCACATATCCCACGTCCATCTGGAAGGTGGCGAAATTAAGCACGCCCGTGACTCCGCAGGCCCAGATTCCTATAACCAGGACCGCCGCGATCTCCGTGTACCATCTGTCAAAAAAGTTCAGATGCACATCTTCATCCTCATTGGTGCGGCCTGCCGCCGCGGTCAGGAAAATCACGCTGACCACCAGAAGAATCCCTGCGGAGGCAACTCCTGCCATCGCCATAGGCAGCCATTCTGCGTAGGCGTCGTAATTTTCCTTGTTTTCCGCCAGAGCGTCCTGCACGGGAAAATCCGGATCCACCCAGACGGCGAACATATAATCCCCTCTGTCTGTACAGTAATTTTCCACCAGGTGCCTCCAGCGGCTCACATCAAGACTCCGCGTGGTCTTCAGATTACTTTCGCCTTCCCTGGGAGACAGGAACAAATAGGGAAATTTCCCCTCTTCCGTCAGCTTCCATACGCTGTCGTAATCAGCGGTTTTCATATTTTCCACGTTGGTATATAATTTGCCGCCGCCGTTGTCCGCAAATACATAGTTCAGATTTGTAAGGCCAGGGCCGAAGGTATCTTCAAGAGTTTTCTCCGACTGGGCGGTCAGAGCCGCCTCGTTCAGAGCTGTGGAAAGAGCGTCGTAGGCCTCCCGGATCCGTCCCTTCCAGCGCGCATTCTCATTGAGCACATCCAGAATACTTTTCTCTCCCTGAGGAGAATATTTTTCCGTGACCGCGAAGTCTTCAAAATTCATTACATCTTCATAGATCAGATTTCCTTCCGCGTCCGTCACCGCAGCTCCATAATAGCTGTCGCGAATTCCGGTGCCGTAGGTGAAATCGCGGAGCCGGAGCCAGTCCAGCAGCTCCTCCTTTCCGTCGTATTCATTTTCCGAGGAGGTGTAGCCATATGCTGTCGATTCATCTTCATCTATCAGAAACCGCAGCTCTCCGCTCCTGATCTTCTCTTCAAAATCATCATAATAGAGATACTCTTCTTCTCCGTTCTCCTTTTTGCAGATCAGGACATTCTCCGTACTGTCGTCAAGCCAGCCATCCTCGGCCCAGGCCTGCAGATCCCCGGCGCTGTAGGCGAGACCGGAGGTATTCTCATAAGTAAGAACGTCTCCCTCGCTGACCTCCCCAAGATCGACGAGGCCTTCTCCGTCTCCCAGGAAATTCCCAGCTTTTATCGCTTCCAGTATGGCGCTGGAGTCTGCGTAGAGCTCCCCCGCCAGACTTGACGACTCTGTATAAGTTCCGCTGTCAAAGGGATAGATTCCCATGCTCGCGATCCCCGCCAGCGCCCCCGCGCTGACTGCCGCCACCTCTGCCGAAACGATCCCCAGCGCCAGACAGATGCCCTTTGCCCATTTACTTCTATACCATCTCTTCTTCATAATTGATTACCCCTTTCTGCTGTCTGTCTAAAGCTTTTCCACCTTGTATCCCAATCCCCAGACCACCTTCAGATACCGCGGTTCTCTTGGGTTGATCTCAATTTTTTCCCTGATGTGGCGGATATGGACCGCCACTGTGTTGTCCGCCGCAATGGCTTCTTCATTCCAGATGTTTTCATATATCTGATTGATGGAAAATACTCTTCCCTTATTTTTCACAAGAAAAAGAAGAATCCTGTACTCAATGGGTGTAAGCTTTACCGGTTCTCCGTCCACCCTTACTTCCTTCCTGTCGTCGTCCACAGATAATCCGCCTGTCTCATAAACGTTTGCTTTTACGGTTCCTGCCGCCGCTCCAAGCTGCGTATAACGGCGGAGCTGAGACTTCACTCTCGCTACCAGCTCCAGCGGATTAAAGGGCTTGGTCACATAATCGTCCGCGCCTACATTCAGCCCCAGGATTTTGTCCGCGTCCTCCGACTTGGCAGAAAGAATTATAATAGGAAGAGACAGCTCCTCGCGGATCTTCAGCGTAGCGCGGATTCCGTCAAGACGCGGCATCATAACATCTATCACCAGCAGGTCCACCGGATGCTCCTTCAGAAGCCCGAGAGCCTCCTCGCCGTCATATGCCTTCAGAATATGATGTCCCTCCTGGGACAGATAGATCTCTATCGCCTCCACAATCGCTTTATCGTCGTCGCAAACCAGTATTTCCGCCACGTTCCTGTACCTCCCTGTAAAAATTTCTGCGGTTTTCTTCCTGTCTGATATAAGAATAGCAGGCAGTATTTAATATAAACGGGGTAAATTATTAAGAAATTCTTATTTTTCACAGCTTACTGCAAGCCTTCTCTCATTATATCCACAATCCATTGTCAGAACAATCTATATTTTCATCTGCTATTCACCTCTGGCCTTGTATCAGTTCAGCTCGCTCCATTCGTAAAACCGCACTGCGTGCTTACTGTGGCTAACGCCACTGTTTTACTCATAAACGGGCGCTCAACTCATACCTATATTTTTCCATTCGATTTTACTTGACAAACATAGTCCTCTTTCTCTATAATATCAGTAACAATTATTGTTATTAATGCCATTTATCAATATTAAAGAAGGGAGTGAGTTTATGGCTGCACTGAAATATAGCCGTCAGAGAGAATCCATCAAAGAATTTCTGATGACCCGTACGGATCACCCTACCGCGGATACCGTATATGAGAACATGAAGATCATTTATCCCAATATCAGTCTTGGAACTGTTTACCGCAATCTCTCTCTCCTGTCTGATATTGGCGAGATCCAGAAGCTTTCCAGCTTCGGCGGCGCCGACCGTTTCGACGGCAGGACGGAGCCGCACTGTCATTTTATCTGCACCGGCTGCGGATGCGTACAGGATCTGGAAATGGATGATCTCCAGGATATCATTCAGAAAGCCGCGGCGCATTTCAGCGGAGAAATTACAGACTGCAGCGCCAGATTTTCCGGGCTCTGTGAAAACTGTTTAAAAAAGTAAAAAGATTGAGATTTCCCCTTGACATTTAAAAATGTTTGTGATAAATTAAAGGCATAGCAAAACAGTAACAATTACTATTATTAAAAATCAAATAAGAAAAGGAGATTATTACTATGGCAAAATGGGTATGTAATGTATGTGGTTATGTTCATGAAGGCGATGCGGCTCCGGAAGTATGTCCGATCTGTAAGGCTCCCGCTGAGAAATTTACAAAGCAGGATTCCGAAATGTCCTGGGCTGCAGAGCATGTTGTAGGCGTTGCTAAGGGCGTAAGCGAAGACATTCTCGCGGATCTGAGAGCAAACTTCGAGGGCGAGTGCTCTGAGGTTGGTATGTATCTCGCAATGGCAAGAGTTGCTCACAGAGAGGGATATCCGGAAATCGGCTTATACTGGGAAAAGGCAGCATACGAGGAAGCAGAGCATGCGGCAAAATTCGCTGAGCTCCTTGGCGAAGTTGTAACAGACAGCACCAAGAAGAATCTGGAAATGCGTGTTGCTGCAGAAAACGGCGCTACCGCTGGCAAATTCGATCTTGCAAAACGCGCGAAAGCTGCAAACCTTGACGCGATCCATGACACTGTTCATGAGATGGCAAGAGACGAGGCTCGTCACGGCAAAGCATTCGCAGGCCTTCTGAAGAGATACTTCGGCTAATCTTAAATTTTATGATCAAAGAGAACCGGTTGCAGGCCGGTTCTCAGAAATTTTGCATTTTAAAATCTGTCACAGAAACTATATTATTCAAAAGGAACTTGAAACAGCGCCAACGGCATCCTATCAGGGGCATAGGCAGTAAAGCAGGTTCCTTTTTTACAAAAAGGAGAAAATATCATGTCTAAATATGCAGGAACCAAAACAGAAAAAAACCTTATGGACGCTTTTGCCGGGGAATCTCAGGCAAGAAATAAATATACCTACTATGCTTCCGCAGCAAAAAAAGCAGGTTACGAGCAGCTCGCGGCTCTCTATCTGGAAACCGCTGATCAGGAAAAGGAACACGCGAAAATGTGGTTCAAGGAATTCCACGGAATCCATGACGTAGCAGAAAACCTGGAAGACGCCGCCGCAGGCGAGAACTATGAGTGGACAGATATGTACGCCCGCATGGCCAGAGAAGCCAGAGAGGAAGGTTTTGAAGAGCTTGCTCTGAAATTCGAGGGTGTTGCAAAAGTAGAGGCCGCTCATGAAAAACGCTACAAAAAGCTCCTGGAGTCCTACAAGAACGACAAGACCTTCAAGGGAGACGCTCCTCTTGGCTGGAAATGCCGTAACTGCGGCTATGTACATATGGCCGACGAGGCTCCTGAGGTTTGCCCGGTATGCGCGCATCCGAGAGCTTACTTTGAGCGCAAGGTGGAGAACTACTGATCCATATAACGCCGCGATTCCCGGATGTTTCGCAGAATTGCAGGAGCACGAAGTGCAAAACGATTCGTCTGACGCGGACTTTATAGAAAAAACGAACGGTACCCTTTTGCACGAGGGTACCGTTTTTTCGCGATAGGCCTGGCAAGCGGCTGCCGCGCTCACACGAGCAGGCATTTGCCGGTATCTGCCTTCCTATCAAGAGAGCTCCGTCTTTTCCTGGATCTTGCGCCTGCTGTCCCGGCGCACCTCATCCCTTAATTTTTTCATATATTCCGAAAACTCCACTTTATCATTGCCGTATGTCATCTGGAGGGAATACTCCAGAGGAAGCCATGTGCGGATGTCCGCCTCATTATGCTGTATCAAAGCTTCCAGATTATCCAAAGCCTTGAAGATTCTCGCTTCCAGAGAGGCTCTCTCCTTCATTTCCGCAAAAAGCGCCTGCATTTCCCGGCCATAGGGTTCGGGCAGCGACTGTATCCAGGCGGATAAAAGCTTTTCTTCTTTTTCCTCGTCAGCTTCTGTTTTTTCAAAGGTGGGGATATCTCCTGTAAACGCCTCTCCCAGATCGTGGATCAGACACATTTTCAGAAGCTTTTCCAGATCCGCCCCGGGAAATTCATCACTGACAAAGTACGCCATCAGCGCTGTTCTCCAGGAATGTTCCGCCACACTTTCGCGCCGTCCTCCTGAGGTATCGCAGTGACGCGCCGCATCCTTCAGCCTTTCCGCCACCGACATAATTTCCAGCAGCTTTCTTGGTTCCATATCCATTCTCCTCTTTCTGCTCTGCCTTTCGCCTCATCCTGAGATCAATTTCCTCCGCATATCTCCGCGTCTGCAGGAATCCCGGCCTTTTACATACTTCCCTTCTTTTACTTATGTTCTATCACCGCGGCCTGTCTGTTCAGACTTGTCATTCCTTCAGCGCCAGAGCCGCCTCTCCCAGACGGTTATAGATCGTCACCGCGTCTGTGATATGAGGCGTTCCCCCAGAAAAAGCCCCGCCTGTTACCAGTATGTACTCCGTACCGTCAATCTCCGCGAAGCTGGCCAGACAAAGTCCCGCGTCATTTGTAAATCCTGTTTTCCCTCCGAGTATTTTTCCCCCGGTCACTGTGGGGTCAGGAAGATGATTAAACATACTGTTGTAAAAAGTGATGCCGTCGGGATGAATGTTGGTTCCGGGAGTAGAATGATATGAACTCTCGATAATTTCCCGGAAAACGTCATTGCGGATGGCATATTTCAAAAGTATGGCGATATCCTTCACCGTACTGTAATGGTTGGGATCATGCAGGCCCGTGCTGTCGCAAAAATGCGTATCATCCATCCCCAGTTTCTCCGCCTTCTGATTCATAAGCTCCACAAACCCTTCCTCGGATCCCGCGATCGTATCCGCAAGGGCTATGCAGCACTCCGCGCCGGAGGGGAGCATCACTCCATAGAGAAGATCGATGGCCCGCACGGTCTCGTCAGGCTGAAAGCCCGCCTGAGTGGCGTCTCTCTCATATAGTCCGGCAAACATCTCATTGGTGAGAGTAATCTCCTGCTCCAGATCTCCCAGCTCCTCAATAGCTACGATCGCTGTCATGATCTTCGTCATAGACGCCGGATACATAGTTTCCTCTCCGTTGATCTCACCAAGGATCTTGCCACCCCTGGCCTGCATCAGAACCGCATACGAGCTGTTGATCCCGCTGATATCCAGCTCCCGCACCACCGGCTTCCCCAGTTGGGAGACCCAGGAGACAAAGTCATACTTCCATCCAAGCATCAGGATCAGCGCCAGAACGGCTGCAATCTCTACCACAATACAGAGGACCAGTGTGCTTCTTTTTCTTCTTTTCTTCTTTCTTCTGTAATCCGTCACGCGGCATTCTCTCCTTCGCAGGATTCCTCACAGTACCATTTGCACTGTCCGTTTATCCCATTTTTATATTAATGTACAGGGGCAATACAGCCTCTTCTGTATACCCTGTCCTCATCTTACCATACTACTATGGTTTTCTGTAAATTATCTTTAATTTTTATTTCAGCCGTCCGTAATACATATCGCTGAAGATCCCTTCCTGATCCACCAGCTCGTCAAAAGTACCCGTCTGCGCTATCACGCCTTTATTCATCACAATTATTTCATCACAGTTCTGAAGAGTCGTGAGCCTGTGCGCGATAGAAATAATCGTCATGCCCTCCTCCTGCTTCAGTTTTTCTATTTCTGTCTGAATACGTTTTTCGGAGGTATTATCCAGAGCCGAGGTAGCTTCATCCAGGATCAGAATCCTGGGCTTCCGCAGGAATACCCTGGCAATGGCGATTCTCTGCTTCTGTCCGCCGGAAAGATTGCCTCCTCCCTCAGCGATAACTGTCTGCAGTTTGTCCGGAAGACTGTCTGTAAATTCAGTAAGACAGGCTTTCCGCACCGCTTCCTGCACTTCCCTTTCTGAAACCTCTCTGTCCAGCCCATAACAGATATTATCGTATATGGTTCCCGCCACAAGGAAAGGATTCTGCGGTACAAGCGCAATGATACGGGAAATATCCTCTCTGGACAGGGTACGGATATCCCTGCCGTCGATAAAAATATCTCCCTGACACTGCTCCAGCTTGCAGACGGCCTTAATGAGAGAAGATTTCCCGCATCCGCTGGGGCCTGCGATACCCAGAAATTCTCCTCCTGGAATACGGATACTGATATCGTCGATCACCGTCTCCCCGTCTTCATAGGAAAACTTCAGCTTCTGAATATCCACCATTCCGGTAGATGTCCTGCCGGAGCCTTCCCCGCCTGCTGCCGGCAGATAGGAAAAGTCGTTCGGGAGCTCCGCCATCCTGAAAAAATCCTCCGCCAGCACCATGCACTCAGACAGCTCGTCCAGAATCCTGTGCAGCTCCTCAAGTGGTTTGATCAGTTGGGCAAAACAAAGATAAGCGGTCAGAACGTCGCCGATGCTGATCACGCCTTTAAAAGCAAGGTATGTAGAAATTCCGATCATCAGCACTGTAAAAACCGCCTCGTTGACAAATTTCAGGCTGTCGTATTTGGCCATCTGAAGATGATGCTTCATTTCTTTTTTTCTCAGAAACTCTGATTTCCGGTCAAAGCGCCGCTCCTCCAACTGGATGCTGTCCGTGATCCTGATCACTTCTATGCCGTTCAGCAGCTCCACAACCGTACCGTCCATTGCGGACTTGGTTTCCAGAAGCTCTACCCGGATCCCCCTCTGGGTACTGATCTGCCGGATGACGATAGCCGTACCAATGGGAATGACCAGCATCATGGGAAGCGCGAGGATCACCGGCAGCGTTGTAAAAATCACCGCGATCGCCGCGATACTGTTAAAAATTGCCGGCGCGAAATCCATGAACATCAGCTTTTCCAGCTTGACCGTTCCCTCCAGACACCTGTTCAGCCTTCCATGGATATTTCCTGTCATATTATTTTTGAAATAGGCGAGAGGCGCTCTCAGAAGGGACAGGATTACCATGCCGCGTCCTTTTTTCTCCGTCTTTGTAGCCGTATCCTCCACTATAATTCTCCGCAGGATCTTTATCAGCTCATTGACTACATTGATGATCAGAATCAAGATCAGAAGCGGTATAACCTTCACGAACTGTACCTGGTTCTGACGCAGAATATCATCTGTGAGCCATCCTACCGCCTTTGGCGTCATCTGGGACAACGCCGCGGAGACTATCATAATGAGCAGGATGATCACAAAATTTCTTTTCTGCTTCCGGTCCAGCAGAGCGTACAGCTTCTTAAAAACACTTTTTAATTCTCCATTCCCTTTCATATCATATCTCCCTGAACATTCACCTTATTTTGGGGATTCCTGAACACCTCTTCCCGTCAACAGCCTCTTTCATATGCTGCTTTTCTTCGTCACTCATTATAGCATATAGCTTACCAAAATTCCGCATGATTTTGTAAACTGCGCTTTGGGCAACAAAAGGAATGACAGTTCCGCGTTCTACTGCTATAATTAGTTATGAGGAAAACAATTACGGGAAGGGGTGGATGATCGGATGGATAAAAATATCGTAAGAAACCCGAAATTTGTAAAAATTGTCGGTATTTTCATTACGGTCTTAGCTTTGTTGGCCAGCCTATATCTGGTTGTGACGAAACATATCCTGGCCAGCGTCTTATCCCTATTATTTGCAGTATTAGGGATTGTAATGATTCTGGCATATATAAGAGAAATCATACTTGTTAAAGATGATAAATTAATTTTCTTCCATTTATTCAGGAAGCCTCAGAAAATAAAATACAGTGAGATCCGCTGTTTACTTCTGGTACCGTTAAACAACAAAATACAACTGGTTCTTATTGGCAGACAATATAACAGACTTAAGGCTTTGGATCCTACGCTTGTAAATCTCGAAATAATATTTGAAGCTCTCGATCAAAAAGGTATTCCAAGTTTGGATTTCGGTGAGATGGTGGAAAATAAGCAGGACGTATCTCCATATTTGGGAGCTTTGAATATCATTGAAAGAGGATACTACAAATCTCTCGTTAATGAGACCAACACAGTCGATAATTTGTTAAAAGGAAATGAGAACTTTAATATTAAAAGAGCAAGAAAACTTTTAAAAGCAGCAGGCTGGGTTTTCATAATTTCTGATGGGGCCGCCTATCTTATAGGCGGAGAGATCATGATTCTTATCCTTGTCGCCATACCTTTGTCTGCATATGCGTTATATATCAGGTATTATCCATATGCTTATATAGATATATCTTCTGAAAAAGGAAAGAAGGAGGCGCTCCGCATGCCTTCTATGGGCGCCTGTATAGCATTGTTTATCCGCCTTCTTATTACTAAAGATTATAATTGTGATTTTGGAATTTTAGCACTAATGACAGTCTGTTTAACAGTTATTTTATCTATTCCATACATCATCAAATCCTTTATCGCAGGGATACCGCAAAGACTGGGACGTAAAATTTCTGTTATTTTTACTGTGCTGGCTATTTCCTTCGCGATCACATTGCCTGTGAACCTTTTATTAACTTTTGAAATACCAACATATACGTCTATCGTGATCACAAATAAAAAAATACACCGCAGTAAACACACCAAGGATTACACGTTGTATGGTAATTTTAATGGTAAGGAAGAACAATTCAATGTATCAGAAGACTTATATGACATTACTTCTATCGGAGATCTGAGAACTGTTTGTATCAGCCGGAGCGCTTTGGGGCTGGAATACTATGCGATTTATGGATAGCAGACTTTTCTCCTACTCAACTGGTGCAGAGGGAGCAAGACAAAAAAGGTACCCCCGGAGGGATACCTTTTTTTACATCTATTTAAGCTAATTTCATGGGGTTGAGCTTTACTCCGGGGCCCATTGTAGATGTAAGAGTTACGCTCTTCAGATACTGGCCCTTTACGGTGCTTGGTCTTGCCTTCAGAATAGCTTCAATAAGCGTCTGGAAGTTGTCGCTTAACTGTTCCTCAGTAAAGGAAGCTTTACCTACCGGAACATGGATGATATTGGTCTTGTCGAGACGGTACTCGATCTTACCTGCTTTGATATCATGAACCGCTTTGGTAACGTCCATGGTTACTGTTCCGGCTTTCGGGTTCGGCATAAGGCCTTTCGGTCCAAGTACACGGCCCAGACGTCCTACAACGCCCATCATGTCCGGTGTAGCAACAACAACGTCGAAATCCAGCCATCCTTCGTTCTGGATCCTCGGGATCAGCTCCTCAGCTCCTACATACTCAGCGCCTGCAGCCTTTGCTTCCTCTGCCTTCGCGTCCTTTGCGAATACAAGAACACGAACAGTTTTACCTGTTCCGTGAGGAAGAACTACTGCGCCACGGATCTGCTGGTCAGCATGACGTCCGTCGCATCCTGTACGGATGTGAGCCTCGATCGTCTCATCGAATTTAGCAACTGCTGATTTCTTTACAAGGCTGATCGCCTCTGCGGTATCATATAATGTTGCGCGGTCAACTGCTTTCGCAGCTTCCACATATCTTTTTCCTCGTTTCATTTCTATAACCTCCTGTGGTAATTGCGGGAATTTCCCTCCCACTTCATTCTGTAGTTTCTGTCCTGTACTTAGTCTACTACTTCGATTCCCATGCTTCTTGCAGTACCTGCAATCATGCTCATGGCTGCCTCAAGAGAAGCCGCGTTCAGGTCTTTCATCTTCATCTCAGCGATTTCCTGAACCTGAGCCTTGGTAACCTTCGCAACCTTTGTCTTGTTCGGCACGCCGGAACCGGATTTGATATTAGCTGCCTTTTTCAGAAGAACTGCTGCCGGCGGAGTTTTGGTTATGAAGCTGAAACTTCTGTCCGCATAAACAGTGATCACAACCGGAATGATCAGATCGCCCTGATCTGCTGTTCTCGCATTAAACTCTTTTGTAAACTGTACGATGTTTACTCCGTGCTGTCCAAGAGCCGGACCTACCGGCGGAGCCGGGGTTGCCTTGCCAGCCGGAATCTGTAATTTAATATAACCTGTTACTTTTTTTGCCATTTTTCGGCACCTCCTATGTGGTATTGTCGGGGGTTTTTCCCTCCCACTAAACTGTGTTACGCTTTTCTGATTTCTGCGAAACTTATTTCTACCGGCGTTTCGCGGCCGAACAATTCAACATTGATGGTAACCGTCTGCTTCTGGGTGTTGATCGCGGTGACAACTCCGGCCGTATCCTTCCAGGCTCCGCCTGTAACAACCACCATATCGCCTTCCGCGAAATCCACCTGAATGGTTTCCTCCCTGATTCCGAGAGGTTTCATCTCCTCTTCCGTAAGGGGTACAGGCTTGGAACCCGGTCCTACAAATCCTGTCACGCCTCTGGTGTTGCGGACAACATACCAGGTGTCGTCGTTCATGATCATGTTGATCAGCACATATCCCGGAAACATTTTTTTCTGAACCTGCTTCGCGGCTCCGTTCTTCATTTCCACGACTTCCTGCAGAGGAACACGAACTTCCAGGATCTGGTCTTCCAGGTGTCTGTTCTCGATTGTTTTTTCAATGTTGGCTTTTACCTTGTTCTCATACCCGGAATAGGTATGAACAACATACCATTTTGCTTCTGACATACAATCACCGTTATCCTTATCTTATTAAAAGATTAATACCTTCCAGAATAGCTGAATCCATAATGCTGATCATCACAGCCAGAATTACTGTGATCACTGACACTGCCACAGTCTGTTTAGCCAGAGTGGGACGGTCAGTCCATACAATCTTTCTGAATTCCGATTGAAGTCCCTGAAACCAGTTTTTCTTCTGACGTTTGCCAGTAGATTTTTCTTTCTCCTGCATAGTCTAAACCTCACATTCTCTGTGATTACTTCGTTTCCTTGTGCAGAGTGTGTCTATGACAGAACTTACAATATTTCTTGGTTTCCATACGCTCAGGATGGTTTTTCTTTTCCTTAGTCATATTGTAGTTACGCTGTTTGCACTCGGTACAAGCCAATGTAATCTTTACGCGCACAACTTCCACCTCCAGTGTTTTCATTTGCATGGTCTTCTTCTCCGCCTGATTTCGGGCATAAAAAAAAGACCCAACTTCCATGTCGCTTGTCCAGTTTATCACAGGTTCCTCACAGAAGTCAAGCCTTTTCAAATAAATTACCTTACTTCCCAAAAATCCGCAATTTTCCCTTGTCAACGTACAAACGGTAGTGTATGATAAGAAAGGTTCAGACCCTTTTCGACAGACAGCGGAATACCTGTCTCTGTCAGGGGGCGCGAGGTATCATCAATCACATTATTTCTATATGAATATAGGAGCGGATTTTATGTTTAAAAGATTCATGGACGACATGAAGAAGTATTGGATGTACGCTGTCTATTCTTCCAAAGCGCAGTTAAAATCCGAAATAGCCAATTCCTATCTGAACTGGCTGTGGTGGATTCTGGATCCTCTTTGCTTCATGTTGATTTATGTATTTATGTTCGGCTATGTATTCAAATCCAGCGAACAGTACTTTGCGATCTTTGTCTTTATCGGCATCACCATGTGGGATTTTTTCAACAAGACCCTGATACAGAGCGTAAAGGTTATCAAAAACAACAAGGCGATCGTTTCCAAGGTTTATATACCTAAGTTCATACTTCTGATCATCAAAATGGGAGTCAACGGCTTCAAAATGTTCATCTCCCTTTTGATCGTCGTAGCCATGCTGGCCGTATGGCGGGTGCCGATCACCTGGAATATTTTATTTTTTATTCCGATCCTGCTCACATTATTTGTGGTGGTCTTCGGGCTGGGATGCTTCTTCCTCCATTACGGAGTATTTGTGGAGGATCTTTCAAACGTGCTGAATATAGCTCTCCGGCTTTTATTCTACCTCACCGGTGTTTTCTGGAGCGTTATGGACCGGCTTCCGGCTCCGTACAACAGCTATATCGGCAAAGGCAATCCTATCGCTTTTCTCCTCACGGCTATGAGGGACTGCGTGATCTATGAAAAAACGCCGGATCTGCCATTGCTTCTGATCTGGTTCCTGATCGGACTTGTGATCAGCATCCTGGGCGTCCGCAAAATCTACAAAAACGAAAACAGTTATGTGAAGGTAATCTGATCTGTCAGCGCGCTGTGCCTGAGTGCCCGGCGCGGCGGGCAATACGGAGGATTTTATGGAAGAAAAACATGCCATTGAGGTAACTGACCTCGTTATCAGTTACCAGAATCTGAAAAAAACTTCTATTAAAAAAAGTCTTTTGCATTTTAAGCGGCGGTCTGTAGACCGCTTTGTGGCTGTGAAGGGAATTTCCTTCTACGTACGCCAGGGAGAAATCCTCGGCATTATCGGAAAAAACGGCAGCGGAAAATCCACCACCCTGAACGCTCTCGCGGGAATTTTTTCTCCGGACAGCGGAACCATTGACCTGAAGGGGCACAGTATTTCTCTTCTGTCTATCGGAGTAGGCTTCCAGCGGGAAATGACCGGAAGAGAAAACATAATTCTCTGCGGAATGCTTCTGGGCTTCTCCGAGGAGCAGGTTCGGGAAAAAGAGCCGGAAATTGTGGAATTCGCGGAGCTGGGCGACTTTATCGACATGCCTGTAAGGACATATTCCAGCGGTATGTACTCAAAGCTCGCTTTCTCCATCACAGCGATCCTTGAGACGGATATCATGCTCATTGACGAGGTTCTCAGCGTCGGGGACCAGAAATTCAAGAAAAAAAGCTACAACAAAATGAAAAGCCTGATCTCCAACAAGGACAGAACCGTTGTGATCGTCTCCCACAGCATCGAAACTCTGAAAGAGCTCTGCGATACGGTTATGTGGATGCACGACGGCCAGATCAAACGCATCGGCGATCCGGTGCCTGTTCTTGACGAGTATGTAAACTTCATGGAAAATAATTAACTCCTGAGTTCAAATACTTTTTCAGGATATTCATAACGCAAGAAAAAGCTTCAGCCTCCGGAACGATCCGGCGCTGAAGCTTTTTTTACGTCTTATTTTTCCTTCTCCTGATCTGCCTCCAGATCCTCCACAGAATCCTTCAGGGCGTTTCTCTGATTTTCGTCCACACCCTCGGATACTTCCTTCTGAAAGAAAATCTTCACTGTCATAAGAAGAAGCTTCAGATCCAGGAAGAAGGAATAATTCTCAATATAGAACAGATCCAGCTTCAGCTTATCATAAGGAGTAGTATTATATTTGCCATAAACCTGGGCGTATCCCGTGAGCCCCGCCTTCACCTTCAGACGGTAGTAAAATTCCGGCAGCTCTCTTCTGTATTCCCTCATGATCGTCTGCCGCTCCGGGCGCGGTCCCACCAGAGACATATCCCCTATAAATACGTTAAATAGCTGCGGAAGCTCGTCAAGGTGAAGATCCCGGAGTATCCTTCCCACGGGAGTGATTCTGGAATCATGCTTGGAAGCAAGACGGGCGCCGTTTTTTTCCGAGTCCACGCGCATACTGCGGAATTTACATATCCTGAAGGCTTTCCCGCCCAGAGTAAGCCTGTCCTGGAAATAGAATACCGGACCGCCGTCGTAGAGCTTTACGAACAGGGAGATGATCAGCATCAGCGGCGACGCCACAATGATGCCGATGCCGGATACCACAATATCCAGGAGCCGCTTCGCCGCTCTCTGCTCTATGGACAGCCCCATATTCCGAGACACCAGAAGAGGCGTGTCAAAAAGATGGATCCGCTCGCTTCCCATAAGGATCACATCAGAAATTTTCGGGCTGAGATAACAGCGGATGGAATGTGCGAAGCAGTATTTCAGGTAACGGTTGCGGATATTGGAGGGCAGATCCCAGATGATCACTCCGTCATAATCGCGCATCATCCTGTGGATCTCCTTTTCTCCTTCCTCTATATGCACTTTTCCGCTGATATTATATTTATCCCGGCGGGAATTCATCTTCTGGATCAGATCGCCCGGATCCCTGTCCCCGTAGATCACCAGAAGCTTCCTGGCCTGATACAGTCTGGAATAAATAAATCTGGAGCCCCATATCCATACTACTACGATAACGAACTGTACCAGCGTCATCTCCACCATAGGCCATGGATCCAGGAACCAGCGGTTGATCAGCGTGATCTGAAAATAGGTCACCACATTGGTGCATATGGTCGCCAGGATCATGGAATAAAATACCTCAATGCGCTTGAGATATCCCACCCTGAGTCCGCCGTAAAAAGCAGAAAACAATACGTTGATCAGGGCGTAGATCGCGATCAGCACCCAGTTTCCCTTCCTCCAGAAGGGGGCGAAAATAAGTCCTCTGTAAAAGTCGTACCAGACATAAGCGAAAACTGCTGTCTGGGCGATTACCGCAAGGCTTGCCAGACAAAATACAATAAATCTTTTAAAATCCTCTAATTTACTTTTCACAGTATCCCTCGAATCTGCAGCGTCCGTGTACAGCAGCCATGCGCTGCGAGGTCTCGATATACAACGGCGCTCCCCTTATTTTTATCATTTCCTCTTAACTTTGTTATTATAACGTAAATCCCTCATTCCGTCCAGTCATTCCGTTTTCCTTTTCGTTTTCCCCGGCGGGGATCCCGCGGCATTTGCCCTGATATTTTTTATGCGGTCGGACATCTGTATGAGCTCAGCTTTCTGTTACGATATTTATGCGTTTATGACAGCCCTGGAACCGGTATTCTTTGTTTTTCGACATTTTCATGTAATTATCAACATATTTCTTCAAATCTTTGCCTGTATTTAATTCATTTTTAACAATAGCCATAAAATTTTACAGAATATAATTACACTTTTTTTCTCAAAATTATGGAAATCCAGAGATAAAAATTGTATAATAGTGCATATAAGCATATAAAAGGAAAGTGAGGGTTCACTATGAAACAAAACAACATGTTAGCGATGATTTTGGCTGGCGGACGCGGAAGCCGTCTCCACGAGCTTACCAATAAAGTTGCCAAGCCTGCAGTTTCATACGGCGGCAAATACCGCATCGTTGACTTCCCTTTAAGTAACTGTGCCAACAGTGGGATCGACATCGTAGGCGTACTTACCCAGTATGAATCTGTACTTCTGAACAGCTATGTGGCTGCAGGCGGACGCTGGGGCCTGGATGCCAGAGAAAGCGGCGTTTTCGTCCTTCCTCCCCGCGAAAAAGCAGACTCAGATCTTGACGTTTACCGGGGCACCGCGGACGCTATCGCGCAGAACATCGACTTTATCGACCAGTATTCGCCAGAGTATGTCCTGATCCTTTCGGGAGACCACATCTACAAGATGAATTACGCGAAGATGCTTGCTTACCATAAGGAAATGAAGGCCGACGCCACCATAGCGGTTATCGAGGTTCCCATGAAGGAAGCAAGCCGTTTCGGCATCATGAATACAGACGAAAACGGACACATTGTAGAATTTGAGGAGAAACCGGAGCATCCCAAGAGCAACCTGGCTTCCATGGGTATTTATATCTTTGACTGGAAGCAGCTCCGCAGAATGCTTCTGGCCGATATGAAGAATCCGGATTCCCACCACGATTTCGGAAAGGATATTATTCCTGATCTTCTGGCTGAGAACAAGACACTGGTTGCCTACAAATACAAAGGCTACTGGAAGGATGTAGGAACCATCGATTCCCTCTGGGAAGCAAACATGGATCTTCTGGACGGCAACAACGAGCTCGACCTGAACGATTCCACCTGGAAAATCTACACTGAGGATACGCCTGCGCTTCCGCAGTATATCGGCCCCAACGCCAAGATCACCAAAGCGTTTATCACACAGGGCTGCATTGTTGAGGGCGAGGTAAAGAACTCCGTTCTGTTCACCGGCTCCAAGGTAGGCGAGGGCGCCAAAGTCATCGACAGCGTTCTGATGCCCGGCGTGGAAGTGGAGGCCGGAGCTGTTGTCCAGAGAGCGCTCGTAGCCGACAGCGTCAAGATCGGCAAAGAAGCTGTTGTGGGAAGCGCTGACAGCGAACATATCGAGCTTGTGTCAAAACGTGTTAAGGGGGTAGAATAAGATGGCTAAAGCACTGGGAATTATCACATCTTCCGGAACTCATGTCAGAGTGGAAGGATTACAGGAGTACCGTCCGATCGGAGCGTTTTCTTTCCTTGGAAGATACCGTGTCATTGACTTTCCAATTTCTAATATGAGCAACAGCGGCATCGACCGCATTCAGGTATATGTAAGACGGAAACCCCGTTCTCTTGCGGAGCATCTGGGAACCGGCCGTCACTATAATATCAATTCCAAGAGAGGCAAGCTTCAGCTTCTTTTCGCTGAGCACAACTCCGAAAACGATATTTACAACACCGATATCGCGTACTTTGCGGAAAATATTGATCTGATCGAAAGATCACATCTTCCATATGTTGTAATAGCGCCCAACTATATGGTATACGCCGCAGATTATTCAGCTCTTCTTGATACGCATATCGAGTCCGGCGCGGACATTACTCTTCTGTACCATTCTGTGGATAACGCCAAGGAAGCTTTCCTGAACTGCGACATCCTGAACCTGAATAAACAGAAGGGTGTGGAATCTATCGAAAAGAACCGCGGAAGCGCTAAGAACCGCAACATTTTCATGGATACCTATGTAATGAAAAAGGATCTCTTTGTAGAGCTGATACATAAGGCAAAGAAAACCTCATCCATGATCACTCTTCCGCAGATCGTTAAAGCCTCCTGCGGAGAGCTCGACATCCGCGGCGTTGCCCACAGAGGCTATTTCGCAAGCGTTACCGATTTCAAGAGCTATTATGACGCTAATATCTCTTTGATCGATCTTAAGGCGGCTCAGAGCCTTTTCAATCCTGACTGGCCTATTTACACCAGAACCAACGACTCCTGCCCGACTCAGTATTTTGACGGAGCGGAGATCAAGAATTCTGTTGTATCCAACGGCTGTCTCATTGAGGGCACCGTAGAAAACTGTGTAATCGGCAGAGGCTGCCAGATCAAGAAGGGCGCCGTTGTGAAAAACAGCGTGATTCTGGCCAACACCACGATCTGCGAGGACGTTCATCTGGAAAACCAGGTAGTTGACAAATGGGCGAAAATCACCCGCGGAAGAGAAGTTATCGCTGATCCTCAGCATCCCGGATATGTTCGTCGGGATGACATCCTTTAATATATGCAGGAACAGCCGGCAGGGAAACCTGCCGGCTGTTCCGTTTCAGCTCTGTTTTATCTCGCTATCCCCAAGAGGACGCCGCCCCTGGCTTATTCCAGCTCAAAGGCTCCGGTATACAACTGATAATATTTTCCTTTTCTGGCGATGAGCTCGTCATGGCTTCCACGCTCGATAATGCTTCCCTGCTCCAGAACAATGATCATATCGGAATTGCGCACAGTAGAAAGCCTGTGGGCGATCACGAATACGGTCCTGCCCTTCATCAGAGCGTCCATTCCTCTCTGGACAATGGCTTCCGTCCTGGTGTCAATGGAGGCCGTGGCTTCGTCCAGGATCATCACCGGGGGATCGGCCACCGCCGCCCGGGCGATAGCCAGAAGCTGGCGCTGCCCCTGGGAAAGATTGCTGCCATTTCCGGTGAGCATGGTGTCATAGCCTTCCGGCAGACGGGTGATAAAGCTGTCCGCTCCCGCCAGCCGCGCAGCGCTTCTGCACTCCTCGTCTGTAGCGTCCAGCCTGCCGTAACGGATATTATCCATAACCGTGCCGGTAAACAGGTTGGTGTCCTGAAGAACGATCCCCAGAGACCTTCTCAGGTCTGCCTTTTTGATCTTGTTGATATTGATTCCGTCGTAGCGGATCTTTCCGTCCGCAATATCGTAAAACCGGTTGATCAGATTGGTGATGGTAGTCTTTCCGGCTCCCGTAGCTCCCACAAAGGCAAATTTCTGCCCTGGCTGCGCGACAAGAGAAATATCGTGAAGAACTGTTTTTTCCGGCACATAGCCGAAATCCACGTCAAAGAGCTGGACTTCTCCCTCCAGTCTCTGATATGTAACCGTGCCGTCCGCGGTGTGAGGATGCTTCCAGGCCCAGATACCCGTGCGCTCACTGCTTTCCGTGAGAACGCCGTTTTCTTCCTTCGCGTTCACCAGCGTTACATAGCCGTTGTCCGGCTCCGCCTCCTGATCCAGAAGATCAAAAATACGGGAGGCTCCGGCAAGTCCCATAACCACCGCGTTGATCTGCTGGGATACCTGGTTGATATTTCCGGCAAACTGCTTGGTCATATTCAGGAAGGGCACCACAATGCTGATCCCCAGCGCCTTTCCGGAAAGACTTACATTCGGCACATTGAGAAGCAGAAGGATCCCTCCTGCCACAGCCACCACCACATACAGGATATTTCCCACATTATTGAGAATCGGCCCCAGTGTATTGGCATATTTGTTTGCCGTCTCCGCTTCATGGAACAGCTCCTCATTAATTCTGTCAAAATCCGCCTTCGTCTCCTCCTCGTGACAGAATACCTTCACCACCTTCTGTCCGTTCATCATCTCTTCCACATAGCCCTCTACGTTTCCAAGAGCTTCCTGCTGGCGGATAAAGTAGCGGGTGGATTTTCCTCCCACCTTTTTTGTAATGATAAACATACAGCCGATCCCCGCCAGAACCACAATGGTCAGCCACAGGCAGTAGTAGATCATAATGCAGAACACCGTCGTTACCATGATACCGGAAACAAGAAGCTGGATGAAGCTCTGGGAGATCATCTGGCGCAGAGTATCGATGTCATTGGTATAATGACTCATAATATCCCCATGGTTATGGGTGTCGAAATATTTCACCGGAAGAGTCTGCATTTTATTGAACATCTTCTCTCTGAATTTCTTCAGAGAGCCCTGGGTGACGGTAGCCATCATCCGGTTAAAGGCAAAGGAAGCCGACAGAGAGATGATATAAAGGATCAGCAGCGTCGCGACCCACCTGGCGATCGTTCCCGATACAGCGCCCCAGTCCCCTGTTTTCCAGGATTTTTCCACAAGGGCAATGATATTCTGCTGAAAAACAGCCGGAATGGAGGATACAACCGCGTTGATCACAACACAGACGAGAACCACCGGCATCATAACAGGATAAAATTCAAATACAGTTTTGATGAGCCGCCACGCGGTTCCTTTTTTTGCCGTTTTCTTATTTTTCATCCTGATCACCTGCCTTATTCTGGGATTCATAAACCTCCTGGTAAATTTCGCTGGACTTCATCAGCTCTTCATGGGTCCCGAAATCAACGATCCGCCCGCCGTCCATGACAATGATCCTGTCCGCCTCCTGAACGGAGGAGATTCTCTGAGCAATGATGATCTTGGTGGTTTCAGGAATATACTCCTTAAATCCCTTTCGGATCAGCGAATCCGTTCTGGTATCCACCGCGCTGGTGGAATCGTCCAGGATCAGCACCTTTGGCTTCTTCAGAAGGGCTCTGGCAATACAGAGCCTCTGCTTCTGTCCGCCTGACACATTGGAGCCGCCCTGCTCTATGTAGGTATCGTACTGCTTTGGAAGGCGCATGATAAACTCGTCCGCCTGGGCCAGCTCGCAGGCAGCCTTCATCTCCTCGTCTGTGGCCTCCTTGTTTCCCCAGCGGAGGTTTTCCTTGATGGTGCCGGAAAACAGCACGTTTTTCTGGAGAACTACGGCCACCTGGTTTCTCAGGGTGTCCAGATCATATTCTCTTACGTCCCGGCCCCCGACCTTCACTGTTCCCTCCGTGGCGTCATAGAGCCTGGAAATAAGCTGGATCAGCGAAGACTTGGAAGAGCCTGTCCCTCCGATAATTCCGATAGTCTGTCCGGACCGGATGTGCAGATTGATATCTGACAGGGCCATTTTATCGGCTTTTTCAGAATACTTAAAGCTGACGTTCTCGAAATCTATGGAACCGTCCTTCACCTCATATACCGGGTTTTCAGGATTCGCCAGAGAACTTTTTTCGTCCAGGACCTCCGCGATTCTTCTTGCGGATTCACTTGCCATGGTGATCATGACAAACACCATAGACAGCATCATCAGACTGCTGAGGATCTGAAAATTGTAGGTCAGAAGGGCCGAAAACTGTCCTACGTCCAGATCAAGCCCTCTGGATGTGATGATGGTATAGGAGCCGAAATAGAGGACAAAGATCATAACGGAATACAGGCAGAACTGCATCAGCGGATGGTTAAAGGCCAGGATCTTTTCCGCTCTTGTAAAATCCATGCATACATCATCCGCCGCCAGACCGAATTTTTCCTGCTCGAAGACTTCCCGGTTATAGGATTTCACCACCCTCATTCCCTTGATATTCTCCTGAATGGAGGCGTTCAGGCGGTCATACTTGCGGAACACTCTTTTAAACAGAGGCATGGCGTTTTTGATCACCAGGCCCAGGCCCACTGCCAGAACCGGAATCACCAAAAGAAAGATCACCGCCATCCTTCCTCCCATGACAAAGGCCATGACAAAGGCGAACACCAGCATCAGAGGACACCGGATGGCCGTTCTGACGATCATCATGTAGGCAAGCTGCACGTTGGATACATCCGTGGTAAGCCTGGTTACAAGTGATGAGGTGGAAAATTTGTCGATGTTGGCAAAAGAAAATTCCTGGATATTATAGAACATGTCCTTGCGGAGATTTTTCGCAAATCCGCAGGAAGCGGTGGAACAGGCGTTTCCCGCTCCGATTCCGAATATCAGGGATAAGGTTGCCATTCCCGCCAGCAGCGCGCCGTAGCTGACGATCACAGAAAACCCGCATCCCGCCTTGATCTCGTTGACAAGCCTGGAAATAATAAAGGGTATGATACATTCCATGACTACCTCCAGAGATACAAGAACCGGCGCCTGCAGAGATGCCTTTTTGTACTCTCGGATACACTTCATCAGATCTTTTAACATAACTGTTTCTCTCTCCGTTTCTATGTAAAAAAATTTGAAGGGCGCCTCTTTTCCGGCGTCTGTAAATACCTTTATCTATATATTACACAGTATAAAATTTCTTTTCAAGGCTTGAAATTTTTATGTTCGTTCTTTTTCCTATAATACAAAAAGAGACCCCGGCGGCAGGGATGTTTTTCCTTGCCCGCTGTCAGGGTCTCCTAAAATCGCGGCGGCCGGTTCAAAGACCGGCCGGACCGCCGGAAATCAGAACTTCCGGAATCTCTGATACCGTCTGTCAAGAAGCTCTTCCTCAGATAAGCGCGTGTATGTCTGAAGGAAACTTTCAATCTCAGGTTCCAGCCGTTCTGTAACTTCTTTCAGATTGTCTCCGCAGAATTCCTCCGGCTCGGGGATGATCTGCTCGATGATCTCTCTGCGGTAAAGATCCGCCGCCGTCATCTTCATAACCTCAGCGGCTTCATGAGCCTTGCTGCTGTCCTTCCAGAGAATGCTGGCAAAGCCCTCCGGGGACAAAATCGAGTACACGGAATTCTCCAGCATCCATACCTGATCCCCGGCCGCCAGAGCAAGAGCCCCGCCGCTTCCGCCTTCCCCGGTTACAACGGAAAGTACCGGAACCTTCAGTCCGGCCATCTCCCAGAGATTTCTGGCTATGGCCTCGCCCTGTCCTCTCTCTTCCGCCTCAATGCCGCAGAAGGCGCCCGGCGTATCCACAAAACAGATCACCGGTCTTTTAAATTTCTCAGCCTGCTTCATCAGACGCAGGGCCTTGCGGTATCCCTCCGGCATGGGCATACCGAAGTTTCTCTTAATGTTTTCTTTGGTGCTGGTTCCTTTTTCCTGAGCGATCACCGTTACCGGCATTCCGTGGAATCTTGCCACCCCGCCGATCACCGCCTGGTCGTCTCCGTAATTTCTGTCTCCATGAAACTCAATAAAATCTGTAAAAAGCTCGCGGATATAATCGCTGCCGGAGGGACGGTCGATCTTTCTGGAAAGCTGCACACGCTCCCAGGCGGTATGATAAGCCATTTCCCGTTTTCCGGAGCTCTCTCCCGCCGCTGAGGAACGATCCTCCCCGGAATTCTTTTCCGTATTTTCAGCAGCCTGACTGTCCGCGCCGCCTTCAGCGGAGTACCCGGAAGTCTGTTCCGCGCCTTCTCCGGTATTATTTCCGCCGTTCTCTTCCTGCTTTTCATATCCGTGAAGGCTGAGGATCTGTGTCAGAACGCTTCTCTGATCCTCACGCCTTACAATTGCGTCCACAAAGCCGTGTTCCTCCAGGAACTCCGCTCTCTGGAAGCCTTTCGGAAGCTTCTGGCGGATCGTCTGTTCGATCACGCGCGCCCCGGCAAAACCGATCAGCGCGCCTGGCTCCGCCAGGATCACATCTCCCAGCATGGCGAAGCTTGCGGTCACGCCTCCCGTGGTAGGCTCCGTGAGAAAAGAAATATACAGAAGCCCCGCGTCGCTGTGCTTCTTCAGGGCTGCGGAGGTTTTTGCCATCTGCATGAGAGAAGTCATTCCCTCCTGCATTCTGGCTCCCCCTGAACAGGCGTAAAGAATGACAGGAAGCTTCTCCCGGGTGGCTCGTTCTACCGCTCTGGTGATTTTTTCACCAACTGCCCAGCCCATGCTTGCCATCAGGAAACGGCCGTCGCATACGCCGATCACCGTCTCGATCCCGTTGATCCTGCCTTTTCCGGTTACTACCGCCTCCCGGAGCTTTGATTTCTCCTGAACCTGGGCGAGCTTTTCCATGTAGCCCCGGTAATGTATGGGATTTTCGCCCATCAGATCCTTATCCCACTCTTCAAAGGTGCCTTCGTCAATGATCATCTGGATTCTGCGGTACGCATGAACACGGAAATATCCTCCGCATTTCGGACAAATATAATATCCGGCCTTCACATCCTCGGCAATGATCGCGCCTCCGCACTTGTTGCATTTGCGCAGCAGTCCCTCCGGAACCTCCGGCCGCAAATTTCTGCCAAAGCTGTGCCCCTGTCCTCTGGAAGAGATTTTTGTTTTTTTGAACATGTTTTCCAACTTCATAACCTGTCACTCCTGTACTCTGATACCCTTACAAAACCTCTTATTCCTTCTGGGAAAGCTCGCTTTCCATACGTTCAATAAACTCCACGTCGATATTCCCGGACAGGAAATCCGGATGATTCAGTATTTCATACTGATAATCCACGTTTGTATCGATTCCTTCAATAATTACTTCTCCCAGAGCGCTCTGCATTTTCCGTATCGCCTCATTACGGTTCTTCGCCCAGACGATCAGCTTGGCGATCATGGAATCGTAATAGGGCTGAACGGTATATCCGCTGTAAACCGCCGAGTCAATACGGATTCCCTTTCCTCCCGGGAAATACATATCCGTAATGGTTCCCGGAGAAGGCATAAAGCCTTTGGAGGGATTCTCCGCGTTGATACGGCACTCGATGGCGTGTCCTGTAAGATGAATATCCTCCTGCTTATAGGACAGTGGCCTGCCTGACGCGATACGGATCTGCTCTTTCACAAGATCCACCCCTGTCACCCATTCGGTCACCGGGTGTTCCACCTGGATTCTTGTATTCATTTCCATAAAATAGAATTTCTCGCCCTTTTCCAGAAGAAATTCTATGGTTCCCGCATTGACATATCCCGCGGCTCTGGCCGCTCTCACGGCAGCGTCTCCCATTTTCCGGCGAAGCTCGTCGGAAATCGCCACACAGGGGGACTCCTCGATCATTTTCTGGTGGTTTCTCTGAATAGAGCAGTCTCTCTCTCCCAGATGGATCACATTGCCGAATGTATCCGCCATGATCTGAAATTCAATGTGACGGGGATGGCGCACAAAATGCTCGATATACATCGTACCGTCTCCGAATGCCATCTGAGCTTCTTTCTGGGCGGTCTGGAAGCTTTCCCGGAAATCCTCCGGCGTATCCGCCACCCTCATACCTTTTCCGCCGCCTCCGAGGGCCGCCTTAATGATCACCGGATAACCGATCTCATCCGCCTCAGCGGCTCCGTCCTCCGCGGTATACACCGGCTTTGAGCCTCCGGGAATTACCGGGACTCCCGCCGCGGCCATAGTGTTTTTGGCAGCCTGTTTATTTCCCAGGCTGGCGATCACGCCGGAGGGCGGTCCGATGAAGGTAATATTGCACTGCTCGCAGAGCTCGGCGAATTTACTGTTTTCAGACAGGAATCCAAATCCCGGATGGATAGCGTCCGCACCGGATATGATCGTCGCGCTGATGATATTTTCCATACTCAGATAGCTCTGGGCGGAGGGCGCCGGGCCGATGCAGACCGCCTGGTCCGCAAGCTGTGTATGGAGAGCTTCTCTGTCCGCCTCTGAATACACGGCCACTGTTTCTATTCCCATCTCCCGGCAGGCGCGTATGATACGCACCGCAATTTCCCCGCGGTTTGCTATCAGGACTTTTTTGATCATGTTCTTCCACCTATCCAATCATAAAGGTAAGTTCTGCTTCTACGACTACTTTTCCGTCTACGCTGGCTACCGCCTGGCCTACTCCCACCGGGCCCTTGCACTTGATGATTCTGGTTTCCAGCTTCACCTTGTCTCCGGGGCCCACCTTGCCGCGGAAACGGCAGTTCTTAATTCCGCCGAAGTAGGCGGTCTTTCCTTTGTTTTCTTCCTTGCTCAAAATCGCCACGGCGCCTGTCTGCGCGAGAGCCTCCACAGTGAGTACTCCCGGCATCACCGGCTCCTGGGGAAAATGTCCCCGGAAGAAATCCTCCCGGAAGGTTACGCATTTATAGCCCACTGCGTACTGTCCCGGCTCGTAATCCTCAATATAATCCACCAGCAGAAAGGGATGTCTGTGGGGGATGATCTGTTCAATCTCTTTAATACCCAGTTTTTTCATGCTATTCGCTCTCCTGTTGATCTACACGATTCTGAACAGAGGCTGTCCGTATTCTACAGCCTGTCCGTTCTCTACATAAATCTCCGCAATTTTTCCATTGTAGTCGCTCTCGATCTCATTCATAAGCTTCATGGCCTCTACAATGGCAAGGGTCTGTCCCTTCTTCACAGTATCGCCTACAGCTACAAAGGGATCCGCGTCCTCGGCGGGAGCCGCGTAGAAGGTTCCTACCAGAGGAGATTTTACGATCATTCCCTCCGGCTCCTCCTGCGCTCCCGCCGCGGCTGTCTCCGAAGCCGGCGCGGGAACCGGTGCTGCCGCCGCGGTTACCGCGGCGTGAACTACGGGAGCCTCCGCCTGAACCACACAGGGCTGTTCCTTTTTCAAATCTATTTTTGCGCCGTCTGACTCATAATGGAGCTCTGTCAGCTCAGAGTCGGACACCGCTTTGATCAATGTAAGAAGATTTTCAAATTCCATAATGATTACTCCTCATATTTCTTCACCAGAAGGGTTGCGTTGTGACCGCCGAAGCCAAGAGAATTGCTCATCGCGTAGCGGATCTCTTTTTCCACCGGAGCGCCGATGGCATAGTTCAGGTCACATTCCTCGTCTGTTTCTGTGGTTCCCACTGTCTGATGAATAAAACCGTCCTCGATGGACTTCACACAGGTAATAAATTCTACGCCGCCGGCCGCGCCCAGCAGATGTCCGATCATGGATTTCGTAGAGTTTACGATAACTTTGTCCGCCGCTTCTCCAAAAGCAGAATGGATCGCTCTTGTCTCAAAGAGGTCGTTGTGGTGGGTGCTTGTCCCGTGAGCGTTGATATACTCAACCTCCTCCGGCTGTACCCCGGCCTCCTCCATAGCCAGCGTCATAGCCTTGGCTGCGCCGCTTCCGTCCTCAATGGGGGAGGTGATATGGTAAGCGTCCGCTGTCGCCCCGTAGCCCGCTACCTCGGCGTAAATCCTGGCGCCTCTGGCTTTCGCGTGTTCCAGCTCCTCCAGGATCACCACGCCGGCTCCTTCGCCCATTACAAAGCCGCTTCTTTCCTTATCAAAAGGAATGGAGGCTCTCATGGGATCCTCACATTTTGTGAGAGCGGTGAGGGCGGTAAAGCCCGCTACGCCTGTGGGGCAGATACTGCTTTCCGTACCTCCGGCGATCATAATGTCCGCGTCCCCGTACTGAATGGCCCGGAAAGCGTCTCCGATGCTATGTGTTCCCGATGCGCAGGCGGTAACTACATCCGTACATTTTCCGCGGAAGCCAAGCTGAATGGAAATATTTCCCGCCGCCATATTGGAGATCATCAGCGGAACCATAAGAGGCGGAACCTTATTTGGCCCCTGGCTGAGGATTTTTCCATAGCTCAGCTCAAGCTCCTGCAGGCTTCCGATTCCGGAGCCTACGATCACGCCCGCGCGGAAGGGATCCTCCTCCGCGATATTCAGTCCGGAGTCCTCATATGCTTCTCTGGCCGCCGCCACCGCGTACTGGCAGAAAAGCTCCATACGTCTCGCCGCCTTAGGATCCATATGATCCTTAGCGTTAAAATCCTTTACCTCAGCGGCAATCTTTACCTTATATTCTGCTGTGTCAAATTTCGTAATGGGGCCGATCCCTACTTTTCCTTCACGGATACCCGCCCAGAAATCCTTCACATTATTTCCGATAGGAGTCACCGCTCCGAGACCTGTGACAACTACTCTTCTCTTACTCATATCAACATTCCTCCGTCAACCTGGATCACCTGTCCGGTAATATATCCGGCGTCCTCAGACGCCAGAAACGCTACTGTTTTCGCAATATCCTCCGGCTTGCCGAAATGTCCCAGCGGGATCTGGGCCACAGAAGCTTCCTTTACCTTATCCGGCAGAACGGCAGTCATTTCCGTCTCAATAAATCCGGGAGCCACCGCGTTGACCGTAATTCCTCTGGAAGCAAGCTCCTTGGCCGCCGACTTTGTAAGTCCGATGATGCCGGCCTTTGACGCCGCGTAATTGGCCTGTCCCGCGTTCCCCGCGATTCCCACAACGGACGCCATGCTGATGATCCTGCCGCCGCGCTGCTTCAGCATCTGGCGGGATACAAAGCGCATCATATTGAAGGTCCCTTTCAGATTCACATTGATCACGCTGTCAAAATTTTCCTCGGACATAGCCATCAAAAGCCCGTCTTTTGTGATTCCCGCGTTATTCACAAGAATATCGATGCTTCCGAATTCTTTTACGATCTCACGGACAGCAGTCTCACATGCCGCGTGATCCGCCACATTCCACTGACGCACCTCAGCCTGTCCGCCGTTTTCCTGAATTTCCTTCTGCACCTCTACTGCTCTGTCAGAAGAGCCATTATAGTTGATGATTACCCGCACGCCTCTTGACGCAAGCTCCAGGGCAATGGCTCTTCCGATTCCCCTGGAAGCTCCTGTGACAACGGCTGTTTTTACTTTATTCTGCTGTTCTGCCATTCTGTTTTCTCCTCTCCGGAATCCTCCTGGTCAGTGGCTGCTTCCTGCAAGCTCTTCGCAGACCTTTTCAGCCTCTTCCCAGCTACCGATATGATACATTTTTACATCTTTATTGATCTTTCTCATAAATCCGGCCAGCGTCTTGCCGGGGCCGATCTCTACGAAGACGTCCACGCCTTCTCTGATCATAGTTTCCATGCTCTGCTCCCAGCGCACGGAAGAGCTTACCTGTTTTACAAGAAGCTCCTTCACCTGTCCGCAGTCCGCAACCACCTCTGCGTTGACGTTCGCCACATAAGGAATGGAAAGGGGCGCGAGCTCCACGCTGTCAAGAACCTCCTTCAGCTTCTCTCCCGCCGGCTCCATCATAGGAGAATGGAAGGGGCCGCTGACATTCAGAGGAAGGACTCTTCTGGCGCCTTTTTCCTTCAGCGCGCCGGATGCTGTTTTTACCGCCTCCGCCTTTCCGGTGATCACGATCTGTCCCGGACAGTTGTAATTGGCAATGGACACGCCCTCTATATCCCGGATGGTTTCCTCGATCACAGAAGCGTCCATTCCAAGAACCGCCGCCATGGCTCCTGATCCCTCAGGAGCGGCGTTTTCCATATAAATTCCTCTGGCCCGCACCGTACGGACGGCATCCAGATCGCTCATCCCGCCTGCGGCAGCGATGGCGCAGTATTCTCCAAGACTCAGTCCGGCTGTCATATCCGGTCTGAGTCCTCTGGCCTCCACCTCTCTTGTCATGGCGAGACAGGCCGCCACCATAGCTGCCTGCGTATATTCCGTCTTGTCAAGACGGTCGTTCTTCTCAAAGCACAGCTCCTTCAGATCCAGGCCGAGGATCTCAGAGCCTTTATCAAAAATCTCTTTGGCCAGAGCGCCGTTCTCATAGAAATCTTTTCCCATTCCCGGGGTCTGGGCGCCCTGTCCCGGATATACAAACGCAATTTTACTCATCTCACACAGCTCCATTCATCAGGCCTTCCGCCTTTGTCACCATCTCGTGGATAATCTCCTGGCAGGATAAGCTTTCCTTTACAAGTCCGGCGCTCTGTCCCGCCATCAGGCTTCCGCCTTTTACATCGCCCTCCTGGACCGCTCTGCGCAGACTTCCAAGCGTCAGGGCTTCCAGCTCCTCAAAGGGGGCTCCCGCCTGCTCCAGCTCAAGATATTTTCTTGCCATATCGTTGCGAAGCACACGGATGGGATGTCCTGTGGATCTTCCGGTCACGCGGGTATCGATATCCTTCGCTCTCAGTATGCTGTTTTTATAGTTCTCATGGATCACAGATTCCTTAGACGCCGCAAAAGCTGTTCCAACCTGCACGCCTTTCGCGCCGAGCATGAAGGCCGCCGCCATTCCTCTTCCGTCCGCGATGCCGCCGGCAGCGATCACCGGGATACTTACCGCGTCCACTACCTGAGGTACAAGAGCCATGGTGGTGATCTCTCCGATATGTCCGCCTGCCTCTGTTCCCTCCGCTACTACCGCGTCAGCGCCGCAGCGTTCCATACGTTTCGCCAGCGCTGTGGATGCCACTACAGGGATCACCTTTACGCCTGCGGCCTTCCAGTCCGCCATATATTTTTCCGGGCTTCCGGCTCCGGTAGTCACTACCTGCACGCCTTCCTCCACGATGACCTTGGCCACCTTGTCAGCCTCCGGGCTCATCAGCATGATATTCACGCCGAAGGGCTTGTCTGTCAGCTTCTTCGCCTGACGGATCTGATCTCTCACCCACTCCGCCGGAGCCGCAGCAGCAGCGATCAGGCCAAGACCGCCCGCGTTCGACACCGCGGCCGCCAGATGACATTCCGCCACCCATGCCATGCCTCCCTGAATGACTGGATATTCGATTCCTAATAATTCTGTGATTTCTGTTTTCATCTGAAACCCTCTCTCATATTCCATAAACTTCTGCCATTATAACCTATGTAACACAGCGGATCATACCGCGCTTCGCGGTACCGCTGTTATTTATGCTCTTCGATATACGCGATAACATCTCCTACAGTTGTGATCTTTTCCAGATCTTCGCTGGGGATCTCTACGGAAAATTCCTCCTCCAGCGCCATTGCCAGCTCAAAAAGATCAAGGGAGTCCGCGTGAAGATCCTCTGTAAAGGAAGTGGTCTCCGTAATAGAGGACGCCTCTGCTCCTAAAGTTTCTGCTGTAAGTTCGATTACTCTTTCTAACATGATTGTTCTCCTTTTCTTATGATAGTTTTTTATTTAAATTTTGTTATGAACTGTATATACCTGCCTGAGCCGGGTTTACTTTCCCCACTCAAGCACCGCAGCTCCCCAGGAAAGCCCGGCTCCGAAGCCTGCCAGAACCAGTTTCTGCCCCTTTTTCAGAAGCCCCTTCCGGTTCATCTCATTCAGAAGGATCGGGATGCTGGCCGACGAAGTATTGCCGTATTCCTGAAGGTTCATGGGAAATCTGGCCATGTCTGTTTTCAGCCTTTTGGCCACTGATTCCACGATCCTTTTGTTTGCCTGATGGAGGATGAACCAGTCGATATCCTCCTCGGACAGCTCATTCGCGTCCAGAACCTCCCGGATCACCTCGGGAACCTTCCGCACCGCGAACTGGAACACTGCCTTTCCGTCCATGGAAATATAGTTTCTCCCGTTTCCCGCGGCAGTCTCTTCCCCGGAGCTGTCTCCCGGAAGATTTCCGGTTTTCTCTCCCTCTGTCACATTCAGCCCCCGGCAGAGAAGCGCCGGTCCGCCTTTTCCATCGGAATGTGCCGCGGAGATCCAGTTTCTCCCCTCCGCAGCTTTCAAAAGCGCGGCGCCGGAGCCGTCTCCAAAAAGGATACAGGTTCCCCGGTCCTCCCAGTCTACCACCCGGGAAAGACATTCGCTTCCTACCACAAGTATTGTGCTGTATATTCCGGCGGCGATATAGGCCTGGGCTGTCTGATAGGCAAACAGGAACCCGCTGCAGGCTGCGTTCAGATCGAAGCATACGGCGTTGACCGCCTGAAGTTTTTCCTGTATCTCACAGGCGGCGCAGGGAAAAATATGATCCGGCGTCGCTGTGGCAGCCAGGATCATGTCAATTTCTTCCGGCTTCACTCCGGCCTCCTCTATGGCCTGTCTGCCGGCCTCAGCCGCCATGGATGAGGTCGTCTCCTCCACGGCGATCCGGCGGCGGGCCACTCCGGTCCGCTCCTGTATCCACTGATCGCTTGTGTCCACAAACTGTGCTATCTCGTTGTTATCCAGGACACGGTCCGGCACGCACGCCCCGGTTCCGCAAATCACACCTGTCATGGTCTGCTCTCCTCTCACAATATCTTCTAATTCAAGACTCGTCCTCTTTGCAAGCAAGCCTGCATTGGATTTTTGTCTATTTGCCCCTGAAGCATCATTTTAAAAATAAAATATTTTGATTATCAAAGTATAATCCCGTAAAAGAGCCTTGTCAAGAGAAATGATGACGAAAAAAGCGAAATTTTGTGCCGGATATTTTGCTCTTTACAAAATCACCAAAAAATCACCCTGACGCCGGGGTGATTTTGGGGATCCGTTTATATGAAAACCGATAGTTTTTTACAGAACCGAATCTATCAGCTTTTTCGTATATTCCATCTGGGGATGGTTGATGATCTCGTCAGGAGTTCCGTATTCCACCACTTTTCCCTGAGAGAGTACCAGAACCTTCTCACAGAAGGCCTGCACCAAAGCCAGATCATGGCAGATCAGCAGAAATGAGAGTTTCTCTTTTTCCTTCAGCTCTGTCAAAAGCTCCAGGATCTGTTTCTGAACGGTAACGTCCAGAGCGCTGGTGGCCTCGTCGCATATCAGGATAGCAGGCTCTACGGCCAGGGCTCTGGCAATAGCCGCTCTCTGACACTGGCCGCCGCTGACCTGATGGGGATACCGGTCCGCAAATTCCGGCGTCAGGCCGCATCTCTGAAGGAGAGCCTCTGTCCTTTTTCTGGCCTGCGCCTTACTCATACCCATATTCCGCAGACTTTCACCAACCCCGTCTCCCAGGGTACGGCGGGGATCAAAGGATTCCGCCGACATCTGAAACACCATCTGCATAGCTTTATAGGTTTCCCTCAGCTCCCGCCCCTTCACATCGGTTATATCCTTTCCATTCAGAAACACTTTTCCCTCTGTAATACTCAGAAGATGGGTAAGCAGCTTCGCGATTGTGCTTTTTCCCGAGCCGGATTCGCCTACAATTCCCAGACATTCCCCCTTCTCCAGAGAGAAGCTGACGTCGTCCACTGCTGTAAATGATTTTTTTCCTGTGACGAACACCTTTTTCAGGTGCTGCGCCTGTAAGATTGTCTCTGCCACGCCCCGCCTCCGTTTTTAAGCACGTTTTAAATGCAGAACGGAGCTCATCAGCTTTCTGGTATAGGGATTCTCCGAATGTCTCAGCACCCGTTCTGTTTCCCCGTAATCCATCACCGTACCGTTCTGCAGAACCAGAACCTGATCCGCCATGGCGCGGACCACTCCGATATTATGTGTAACAACGATCATTGCCGTGTGATATTCCGCCCTCATCAGCTTCAGCTCCTCCACTACCTGTTTCTGAACTGTCACATCAAGGGCGCTGGTAGGCTCGTCAGCCAGAAGGAGTCTGGGCTTCTGCATCATCGCCATACAGATGCCCACCCTCTGGTTCATGCCTCCCGACAGCTCGAAGGGATAGCTGTCAAGTACTCTGCCGCTGTCGGAGAGACCTATTTTCTGCATGATCTCTTTTGCCCTCCTGCGTGTCTCCTGCTTTGACACCTTCTCATGGGCACGGACAGCCTCGTGTATTTGGACGCCTATTGTGCGTACCGGACAAAGCGCCGCGCCGCAGTCCTGAAAGACCATTCCGATTTCCGGGCCCAGAAGCTTTCTTTTATTTTTTTCGGGCATGTCCACAATATTTTCACCTTTATACCAGATATCCCCCTCTGTGACCATTCCGGACGGTCCCAGAAGCCCCAGGATCCCTCTGATGACCGTACTTTTTCCGCTTCCGGATTCACCCACGATTCCCAGAATTTCTCCCTGGCCGAGGGTAAAGCTCACATCCTTTACAACCGGCTTTCCATTGTAGCAGATTGTCACATGCTCCGCATGAAGTAATGGTTCCATTTCTTTCTTATTCAATGTTCAGCTCCGCTGTAATCTCATAGTAGTCGCAGGGATGAGGATTGATTCCTGTGACGTTTGCTTTCGTTACGATGCCCATATTCAGATGAGCCACAAAGAAGAAGGAAGCGTCGTCCAGGATCTTCTGCTGCAGCTCCACCGCCAGCTCTCCTCTCTCTTCCTGGTCAAAGGTCTTATGAAGAGTTTCCACCAGGCCGCTGACCTCCTCATTCTGATAATTTCCATAGTTCTTTGCCCCTGCCACCGTACTGGTAAAGAAATACTCCGGATCTCCTGTGGGAGCCGTGGTTGCGGAACTGATATAAAGATCAAACTCTCCGTTTTCCGCGTAGGTCATATGATCCGGCGTGTTGTTGATCTGTACGTCGATACCTATGTTTTTCAGAGTTTCCTGGGCGTATATGGCAAGGAGCGGCTGCTCCAGGCGGTTCGGATATGTCAGCCAGTTAATTGTCAGCTTCCGGCCGTCTTTGTCCACATAGCCGTCTCCGTCCGTGTCCGTCCAGCCGGACTCCTCCAGCAGAGCCTTCGCTCCCTCAGGATCATAGCCCGGAGCGGTCACGGCCTCGTTTCCATAGGAAAAGCTGCCTGGAAACGCTCCCACAGCCGGAATACACCTTCCATACGCCAGCACATTGCAGAACTGCTCGCGGTCGATACCCATTTCAATGGCTTTTCTCACATTGATATCCTGAACGATCTCAGAATCCATATTAAACTGCCCGAAAAAGCAGCGGCTCGTGGGAACTGAACTGATCGCATACTCCGGATTATTCTCAAAAAGCGGATAGTTGTCGTACTGAAGGCCGTAGGTTCCCTGAATATCCCCTGTCTGCAGGGCGGCCGCCAGGGAACCGGCGTCGGAAAATGATTTTACGATCACGTTGTCCACATTCACCTCTCCGCCCCAGTAGTTCTCATTCTTTACAAGATGGATCTCCGTGGGCGTCACCTCCTCGGCGATATAGGGGCCCGTGCCGGAAACATTGGCGTAGCCTGCCTCCCCTTCGATCCCGGCCTCCATATCGATCACAGCGCCGTAGGGATCTCCCAGATAATTGATAATGGCCGGACAGGGCTCCTCCGTTACAATAGTCAGGATATTTCCCTCCGCCTCCATATGGTCGATCAGCAGATCATAGGGAGCCCGGTCATGCACCTCGATCAGATGCTCAAAACACTCCTTCACCGCCTGAGCGTCCATAGTACGTCCGCTGGAAAACCGCACTCCGTCGCGGAGAGTGATCTTTACGGTAGTGTCGTCCACAAACTCGTAGTCGGTCGCCAGCCACGGCTCAATTTCCATGTTGTCGTTATACTTAAAAAGGGTCTCGCCCACACCGTACCGGAGAGCGCTCCATCCGGAATAGTTGTCGTGGGGATTCAGCCCCGCGTCGCCCTGGGCTTCGCCATAGCCTACTGTTCCATAGACAAACGTCTTTTCCTCCGCGGCGGACACACTGACTCCCGGCGCCGCTGCCGTCCCGCAGATCATCGCGCATGACATAAGAACTGCCGTGATTTTCTTTTTCATTTCTGTCACCTCGTATTTTCTTTTATTTTGACCTTTGTTTCGGATCCATATAATCTCTCAGGGTATCTCCCAGAAGATTAAATATCATAACTGTTACGAAAATCGCGCAGCCGGGAGCCAGAACCATCCAGGGCGCCACCTGGAGAAGATTTCTTCCCTCGTTGATCATACTGCCCCATTCCGCCATAGGAGGCTTTACTCCAAGTCCCAAAAAGGACAGTCCCGCAAGCTCCATCATCATGGTTCCGATATCCAGCACAGCCGTTACCAGAACCGGCCCCGCTATATTTGGCAGCATATGCCGGAAAAGAAGCTTCGGCGCCGTACACCCCGACAGTCTCGCCGCCATCATATAGTCGGACTCCTTCTGAGCCAGCGCAAGGCCTCTGGCAAGTCTGGCGAACTTCGGCCAGCTTATGACCGCGAGGGCAATGACCGCATTGTGAATACCCCCGCCCAGCACTCCCGCCACCGCAAGGGCGAATACAAGACTTGGGAACGCAAGAAAGAGATCGGAAATGCGCATCAGGATCATATCTGTCTTTCCGCCCCGCCATCCGCATATCAGACCGATCGCCGTGCCTCCCGCAGCCGTTACGGCCACCAGAAGAAGGGTGGCGTAAACGCTGACTGTGCTTCCAGTGATCACGCGGGAAAGCAGGTCTCTTCCATAGCGGTCTGTGCCAAAGGGATGCGCCAGACTGGGCGGCTTCTGGGCCTGCATCAGATCCTGCGCATAGGGATCATAGGGACAGATGTATTGCGCAAAGGCCGCCGCGGCCAGAAGAAGCGCCGCGAGAACCGCGAAAAACAGCAGCTTGCCCTTCACATGATTTTTCTTTATTTTCTGCTTCCTCACCGTAACCGGCGCGGCTGTACTCATGCGGCGTCACCTCCCAGCTTCACCCGTGGATCCAGATAATGATAAATAATGTCCGTGATCAGGTTCACCGCCACATAGATCACCGCCATCCAGGCCACATAGGCCTGGATGATCGGATAATCACGCATGGTGATGGCGTCCACCGCCATTTTTCCCACGCCGTCCCACATGAAAATGGTTTCAATAATCGTCGTTCCTCCCAGAAGGCTGCCTATTGAGAGAGCCAGCAGGGTGATGATCGTCAGCATAGAGGATTTCATGACGCTTTTCCAGATAATAATGTGTCCGCGCACTCCCCTGGCCCTGGCTCCCGCCACATAATCTTTGTTCAGCTCCTCCAGCACCGTCGCCCGAACCTGTCTCGTGTACTTGGAAGCCATGGAAACGGCAAGAGTCAGCGTAGGCAGAACGATGCTCTGTCCAAGATTGTCGTTCGCGACGACAGGAAACCATCCTAGCCGTATGGAAAAAAAATACATCAACACCATGGCGGCAAAAAAATTCGGCATGGAATTTCCGATAAAACTTAAGAAACGGATCAGATAGTCTGTCCACCTGTTATGCTTTACCGCCGACAAGATACCCAGGGGAACCGCCAGCAGGATCGTAAGAATTACCGATGACGCCGTTAGCTGGATTGTGGCCGGAAGCTTGGGTACGAATGTTTCGTACACATCTCTTTTTGATACATAGCTTTTTCCCATGTCGCCTGTGGCCATTCCGGCGAACCACCTGGCATACTGGACGAGAAACGGCTGATCCAGACCGTACTCTGCCTTCGCCTGATCGATCACCTCCTGGGGAACATTGACGCCTGCGTTTTCATACATATAAGTAACCGCGTCGCCTCCCGCAAGGCGCATCATGGCAAAGGACAAAAATGTAATGCCGATCAGTATGGGAATAAGCTGCAGGAGTCTCTTCAGAATATATTTCCCCATGATACCCGCCCCTTTCTGTGATTTATCTTCAGGATGTAGCTGCGCACATCCTCTGTTTGCCATTAGAGGATTCAGCGGCTCACATCCTCTGTGTATCATCAAAGGATCCAGCGGCTTACACCCTCATGAAATAGATTCCCGCGGCAGCGTCTCCGCTTCCGCCATCAAAAAGAATAGCAGACCCTCCCCGCCGGAACAAGCCCGGCCGGGGGATATCTGCTATTCTTTTTCTTCATAAATATTTATATTTCAGGAATACCTGTTCACTGCAGTCTGTCCGCCAAAAAGTGAATCAGTTCCTCTATTTCTTCGGCTATATCCTCCCCTTTATGGCGGATATAGCCGAAGATCACTTTATTTGCCTCAGTATCCAGAGGAATTCCGGGCGTATCTCCCATTTCTCTTTCCGAAAGATATTTCCCGCTTATATTGGACACATTCGCTTTTTTCAGCATTTTTTCCATAATGTAGTCGCTGTTGGTTACTACGGAAATATCCAGGCTGCTCCAGGAAAAAGAAGGCTTCTCTTCCGCTGTCTTAAAGTTCAGGAATTCATCCTGATAGTTCTGGATGAACCGCAGCCCCTTCAGATCTTCCGGTTTGGCAAAGCTTCTCATGGAATGAAAAAGACCGCTTCCGCCGCCCGGATACAGCATCAGCGCCGTCGCGTGCATCGGCACGAATTCCAGCCGGTTTCTTGACAGCTCATAGAGAAAATCCTCTTTCTGCTGCTCCAGGATATAGACAAAGCCCACATCATCCAGATAGTCCCTCATTCTCTCCATCACGGTTCGGACTCCCGCCGTATAGATCTGAAAATGATAGTTCTTATCATAATTTTCATTATAAAAGTCCACGAACTGATTGGCGAACCAGGAGCTTGGATTCAGAGAAATCCGGATCCATTTCGTCATGCCGTGTTCCGCCATTCCCTCCAGCGCCCGGATCTCTCCCAGGATCTTAGAGGCATGACGGTAAAACTTTTTTCCGGCGGCTGTCAGGCGTATCCCTCTGGGAAGCCGTTCAAATAACTGCAGCCCAAGAGAGTCCTCCAGTCCTTTGATCACCTTGCTCACACTGGGCTGGGTAGAATATAAGATTTTCGCGGCCTCGCTGACGGAACCTGCTTCCGCGCAGGCCATAAAATACTCAAGCTGTTTGATGTCCATATAATTTTAATCTCTCCGTTTAACGCCAGTGCGAAAGGCAGTAATTCTCACGCTCCTGATTTTTTTAACTGAACCGATTAAAGCTCCAGACCTTGTAATCCCAGTAATTTTCAATTTCTTCTTTCTCGGGGCGCCGACATGTCATTCAGGCTTCTGTGTCCGCAGCATAAACATGGGCACCGGATTATAAAAGGCGTCCTTCTCCAGATAGATCCTGCCGCTGATCCCAAGATCCACCGCGAACTCCTGAAGCTTCATGGCTCCCAGCGTTTCCAGATCCCAGGCCGGACGGCTGTAGGAGCTGATGGGAAGCTGACGTTTGATCTCCTCGCACTCCCGCATCATCTCATCTCCGATCTGCTGGTGAGCATGATTTCCCGGAAGGGCGGATACGTCCGTAAAATCGCTGAGACCGTAGTTCGCGTCAAAATTCAGAAGCACGCCGCCTTTTTTCAGTACGCGCACCCACTCTCTGTAGGCATGGCGCACATGAGGCAGCGTCCAGGTGAGATTTCTGGAGATCACCACGTCGAAGGTTTCATCCGCAAAATCCAGCTTCTCAGCGTCCATAACCATAAATTCGCAGTCCGCCTTTTCCTCGGCCGCCAGAACTCTGGCGTTTTCCACCATATCGGGCGTCAGATCCACCCCCGTCACCTGATGTCCTTCTCCCGCAAGCAGCACGGAAAAAAATCCGGCTCCGCAGCCTACGTCCAGGATCCGCAGACCTTTTTTCTCCGGGATCCGGCTTCTGATCTCCTTCATCCAGCGTCCGGCCATGGCGCTGTGAAGCTCCGCCCTTTTATGCGTCAGAAAATCACTGCTTCGTTTCTCCCAGTAGTGCACGATCCGTTCTTTCCGCTCATCATAAGGGTTTACTACCTTTCCGTAGGCGACCATCGGGCCGTCCCCCAATACCTGGAGGCTTCCTGTCTGATAAAGGATCACGCCGCCAAACTCAGCGATACTTGTCTCTATTACCTTTCCCTGGTAATCCCGGACTTCTCCCAGCTTTTCTCCTCTGTGGATCATATCTCCCGGCTTTCTCGCGGGATACCAGAGACCGTCCTGGGAAGCGTCCTGATAGCGCACATCCGTCACCTCCAGAGGATAATAGGTACGGTAATCCTTCTGTCCCTGGTAAAGCCCCAGATGGCAGAGGATATTCCGCACATCCCTCCTTGTGGAGCGCACCTCCTCATAGGTCCAGCCGCCCATACCGCCTCTTTCTATGAGAATACTGGGGATTCCCTGGGAGGCGGCGTAGTTGTAGGAGCCTCCCGAGGCTACATTTGATCTTACCATATACGGCACGTCCACCTGCTCCGCCATCCTTCTGGACTCAGCGGCAACCTTCTCCTCCGCTTTTCCCGCATAGTACACATACGGCGTAAGCTGTTCATAATCGTCGCCGCTGTGAAGATCGATATAGTAATCCGCCGCAGGCTGCAGCTCTCTGGACACCGCCCAGGCAAGACGCTCCATCTCTGTCCCGTCGGGGCTTCCCGGAAATTCTCTGTTCAGGTTTTTTCCGTCCTCCAGCCCCATGCTTCCGCTTCTTTTCTCAAAAGCAGGAAGATTCATCACCTTTACAATGATCACCGTTCCCACAATCTTTTCCGGCTTCAGCTTGCAGGAAAGCTCTATGGCCGCCTGGATCCCCACATATTCTCCCGCGTGGACTCCCGCCGTGATCAGCATGGTTTTTCCTGGCTTTTCTCCGTGAAGGACGGATGCCGGAAGACGTATGCTTCCTCCGGCCAGTTCCAGAAAGCCGTCCCAGCGCTGTCCCGGCAGCGCTTCTATGTTATTTAGTCTGAAAATATCTGTTGTTTCCCTTTTTTCTTCCATCATCCTGATTTCGCCTCTGCAATTTTCTAAGTCTCGGGACTGCTTTCCATTTTAAACCGTCCCCGCCGCTGATTCATTTTTTACCTCTCTGTGCTCTCCGTTCTGAAACCGCTCAGAAGGAACACAGGCGTAGAACTGTTATTGACGATCTCCTCCTCTGTCCAGACCTCTGTCCAGACCTTTTCATCGCAGGCCACATTCCGGAATCCGGCTCTTTTCATAGCCTCCAGATCCCACTGAGGCCGTTTCAGCCTGCTCAGCGGAACCTGTCTGGCGATGTTTTCCATACGTTCGATATCCGTTCCCTGATAGTAATCCTCAAATTCCTGTTCTTCCACCTGGCGGCGGTCTTTTTCGTACCCGTTTCTTTTTTCCTCATTGAAAAGATGTCCGTACCAGTCCGCGTCAAAATTATAAAGCGCGCCGCCTTCCTTCAGAACACGGAACCACTCTCTGTACGCCTGCTCCGGTTTCGGAAGATTCCAGGTTACATTTCTGGTAACGACCGCGTCAAATACGCCGCTGTCTTCCCTGAGTTCCTGAACATCCTCCACCCTCCAGTGGATTTTTCCCGCCAGCTCCCCCGCGTTTTTGCGGGCTTCCCTCAGCATCTCCTCCGTGGCGTCCGCGGCTGTGACCTGATATCCCGCCTCCGCCAGAAGAATCGCGAAAAATCCGGGGCCTGTACCTGCGTCCAGTATCCTGATCTCACCTGGCTCCCTGTCCGGAAACGCCTCCTTTAATAAAGAAAGGAGCTTTTCCTTCCACATACTTCTCCTGGCGTCCGCCATTTCCTGGCGGTTATATTTTGAATAGCCCTCCGCTCTCTCCGTCCAGTAATCACGGATTTCCTGACGCAGTGAAGCGTCCTCCGCGCAGGCTTCCTGTCCTTCTGATCTATATCCCGCCCTCTCCGGGGCTGTGTTTTCCTGTAATTTGTCCATATTCTCTCTCTCTTTTATTCTTTGGTTCCACAGCATCTCCAAATAAACCTGACTCTGTGCCTACCCATTATAAAAAAAAGGATCCCCCGGGACAAGCCTCCCCGGGGGATAGTTTTTTCAAATTTTTCTGTTTTCCACCTGTTCCCTGATAAATTCATAAAGCCGCACTGCCGCGTCCCCGTCTATCTGGGTTTTCTGGCAGTCCTTCATCCTTTCGGCAGCCGTGGGATCCCTCATAAGCTCTATCCCTTTCTTCACCTGGCCTTTCACAGTGCCGGCGGACCAGCTCATCCCCGAGCGGACAAAAAATTTGCGGTTCGCGGTTTCGCATCCGGGAATAGGATTGGTATGGATCATGGGAACTCCCGCCACCGCGGCCTCTGTGGAGGTAAGACCTCCCGGCTTCGTAAAGAGAACGTCGCAGGCCTTCAGATACAGCGGCATCTGGGTGGTAAAGCCCAGGATCTCTACTTTTTTGTCCTCCGCGTATTTCTTTTTCAGCTTCTGCTCCGCCTTCTGGTTGCTTCCGCAGATCACAATGATCTTTTCTTCCTGGACGCCGCTCAAAAGCGCCTTCAGAAATTCGTCCAGATCTCCGGCTCCCATGCTTCCTCCCGCCGCGAGGAAATATTTTTTATCCGCCTCCAGGCCAAGCCTTTTTCTGGCCTCCGCCTTTGATATCTGTTTCCGGCAGGCTCTTGATACCGGGATTCCGAAGGGCAGGAGCTTCTCCTGGGAAAGCCCTCTTTTCACGCAGGATTTTCTGAGAGCCTCGTGGGACATCACATAATAGTCGCAGTCCGTCTCCTCCCAGAAAGGAATACAGGTGTAATCCGTCATCACCGCCACAGTCAGCGGCAGCTTCATTCCCCGGCGTCTCATGTAAGTGATCGTTTCCGCCGGATAAAGATGAGGCATCACCAGCACATCCACCGGATGCTCTCTCAGATAACGGTCCAGATATTTTGCCATTCTTCCGTTGAGATAATAAACCGGGGACTTCCGGGCAAGCTTGCTGACGCACATCCCCAGCTTATAAGCCGCCCCGAACAGTCTCGGCGTTTTTTTTACAATCTGTACATACCCGTCTCCCACCAGTCTGGAGACGCCTTCTCCCGCCAGGCAGAGGTAATCCAGGACATAGGCCTCGTCGCCTCTGTCCTGCATCTCCTCCGCAATCGCCCGGGCGGCTGAATTATGGCCGCCTCCTGTATTGCAGGACAAAATCAATGCTTTCATTCAAGCCTCCATTCTTCACCCCGCCGGAAAGCCGCGTTTGCCTTCAGGCAGTGTTTATGCACCACAATGGCCGATATTAGGATACAGCCCAAAAGAATCTCCCTGTGGGGTACCGTCAATATCGAGACAACAAGAAATAGCAGATACGCGTAAACACTTTTTCTCGTATTGGATTTCACCGGGAGCGCCACGGCGAACAGCAGGTAGCAGCCGATCAGGATCAGCAGAGGCTGACCGATCGGGTACAGACCAATGAGTACGCCGAAGGAGGCCGCGATGGCTTTTCCCCCGTGTCCTTTGTGAAAAACAGAGTGGGCGTGGCCAAACACAGGCGCCGCCATCACCAGCGAAAATTTCCAGGAATCCATGCCAAGATTCCTGGCGCACAGCGCCGTCGGTATCAGCCCCTTCGCGATATCCGCCAGAAGCACCAGGATCCCGCAGAAAACACCCCCGTACACAAACGCGTTAAAGGTTCCCGGATTTCCGTCCTCCGACTCCTTCCTGACGTCCACCCCGTACAGCAGCTCAGGGATCAGCCGCCCAAAAAGGAGGCTCCCCGACAGAAATCCCGCGATGATATAAAAATCATACCCATATTTCATCATTTATATAACAGCTCCCGTCTGCATCTAAAAATTTATATCAGTTCAGCCCGCGCCTTTCGGAAACGCTTTCCTGCTGCCCTGCGCCTCGGAATCATAAAACCATGCTCCACAGGCAGATACTGGGCAGTGACAGCAAGGTAGAAAAAATCACCATTTTTGTGGCGAAGGCCGGTTCCATTTGATATTTTTCCGCCAGAATACTTGTGGTGGCCCCCGCGGGCATCGCGGCCAGAAGTACGCACACTCCGAACGCCGTTCTGTCCAGAGGAAGGAAGCGGCAGAGAATATATACCGCCGCCGGTATAATGACCAGCCGGTGGACCGTGAATTTCACTACCGTCCAGTCCCAGAAATCCCTGAGATCAATGTCGGCAAGTATCATTCCGATCACCATCATAGACATGGCAGTATTGCAGTTGGCGACCGCCGTCACCATACCGTCCAGACCGGGCGGAAGACCCTTGTCCGCGGCCATAAGGATGATCCCCAGAATACAGGTCAGTATACAGGGATGCGTCATAACCTTTTTTATGGTCTGTTTTCTGTCGCTGACGCCGGAAAAGACCGCCAGACCCGAGGACCACATCATAACCCTCTGGGGGATCAGATAAATACTGGCCAGCATCAGTCCCTCCGCCCCATAAACACCCTCCGCGATAGGATTTCCCAGAAATCCCGCGTTGGAGCAGATAGTCGCGTACCGGAGACATTTATTTCTGCCTTCCGGCTCCCGCCTGAATACAATTCTTCCATACAGCACACAAAAAGCCTGTATGCCTACAGAGATCAGCAGCACCTCCGCGTAGGATAAAAAGCTTCCCTCCGCGGGACTGTCCAGAAACGCTCTCAGAATGTTGCAGGGCAGAATGACATAAATCACCAGATCATTCATATTTTTCTGTCCCTGAGGGCCGATCAGATGAATACGCTTCATGACAAAGCCCACGGCTACAAGGAGAAAAATCGTGATCTGCAGTGTAATAAGTGTTCCCATATTATCCTTCTTTCTTTTTCTTTCACATCCATCAGTTTATCACAAGGGCCAAACCCGCGCAACCGTGACGTGACGCCGTTCCTGCATGGCAGCGGTCATCTGCAAAAATACGAACTATCTTTCATTCCGAAGAAAAAAACCTTGCGCGCTTTCACTTTCCGGTGTATAACTAGAAAAGAAACAACAGGGGAGCTTGTATGAGCAGGCTGAGAGGAAGTCATCAACTTCGACCCTTTAACCTGATGCGGATAATGCCGCCGTAGGGAGTCATGAAATGAAACTATGTTTCAGGAGACACTCTGCGGGTGTCTCCTGTTTTTTCTTTTCTGAAACTTTCCCCGGGACGGCAGCCGGCGAAGCATGGTGGTATCCCCCGGCCCGTGCCGTCTGCCCGGGAGCAAAAAAGGAGCGTGAATGATATGAAACATGTAAATGTTAGAAAACTGGCGGTGGCCAGCGTCTTCTGCGCCGTTGCCGTGGTGGGGAGTCTCTTTTCCTTTCCCATCTTCGGCAGCAAATGTTCCCCCGTTCAGCACATGGTGAACATTCTGTGCGCCGTCCTGCTGGGGCCCTGGTACGGAGTGGGGGCAGCCTTCGGAGCCTCCCTGATCCGCAATCTTCTGGGGCTTGGCAGTCTCATGGCATTCCCCGGAAGTATGCTGGGCGCCCTCCTATGCGGGCTGGTCTACTGGAAAACCAGGAATATTCCTGCCACCCTGGCGGGGGAGGTGTTCGGCACCGCCGTTCTGGGCGGCCTGTGCGCTTATCCGGTGGCAGTTCTTCTCATGGGACAGAGCGCCTCAGAGTTGGCGTTTTACGCCTACATTATTCCCTTCCTGATCTCCACCGGAGCCGGAGCGGTCATCTCCGGAGCTGTGATCTGCAGCCTGGAACGGACGGGAGTATACCAGGCCATGACGGAAAGCCTGAAGGAGGGCTATGCGCGGTAAGGCGGGGCTGACGTTTGGAAAAATGCTGGAAAACCTGCGTCAGAAGGCTCCCCTGATCCACAGCATCACCAATCCCGTCACCGTCAACCAATGCGCCAACATACTGCTGGCCTGCGGAGCCTCACCCATCATGGCGGATGATCCCATGGAAGCGGCTCAGATCACCGGAATCAGCGACGGCCTGGTTCTCAACATGGGAACCCTGAGCCAGAGAACCGTCCCCTCCATGATGGCTTCAGGGGAGCGTGCCGGCCAGTTGAGCCTTCCCATCGTCCTCGATCCTGTGGGGGTGGCCGCCTCCGGTTTTCGCATGAATACAGCCCGGATGTTTCTGGAAAGGCTCCCCCTCTCTGTCATCCGGGGCAATCTCTCAGAGTTCCGGGCTCTGGCAAAGCTCTCCGAAGGCCCCGCCGATGCGGATACCCTGACGGAGCTCTCCCGGGGGCCTGCCGGTGTGGATGCTCTGGCGGCTGACCGGATCACCCAGGAGAATCTGCCGGAGCTTTTAGACTTTGCCAGAGCTTTTGCCCGGAGGACGAAAACGGTGTCTGTCATCACCGGGGCCATTGATCTGGTCACAGACGGCGGGCGGGCATACTGTATCCGAAACGGCCATCCGCTGATGAGACGTGTCACCGGAACAGGCTGCCAGCTCTCCGCGCTGACCGGGGCATTTGCCGCCGCCAACCCGGGGTACATCCTGGAGGCGGCGGCAGCGGCAGTGACCGCCATGGGCCTTGCCGGAGAGATCGCCTGGAAGCGCCTGGGCCCCGGCGAGGGAAACATGACCTATGGAAACTACATCATCGACGCGGTCTGTCATCTGACTTCGGAAGATTTGGAAAAAGGGGGAAATTATGAAATTCGATAAAAATCAGCTTCTGCTCTATGCGGTCACTGACCGGGCCTGGACAGGAAAACAGAGTCTGACGGAGCAGGTGGAAGCCGCCCTGAGAGGGGGCGTCACCTGCGTCCAGCTCAGGGAAAAGGAACTGGATGAGGACACATTTTTAAAGGAAGCCCGGGAGATCGCCGTTCTCTGCAGGCGGTATCGTGTACCCCTGATCATCAATGACAATCCCTGGATCGCGGCGGCCTGCGGCGCCGACGGCGTCCATGTGGGCCAGGGCGACCTGACAGTCAGGGAGGCGCGCGCCATCGCCGGTGAGCAGATGATCGTGGGAGTCTCCGCCCACAGCGTGGAGGAAGCTCTGGCCGCACAGCGGGAGGGGGCGGACTATCTGGGCGCCGGAGCCATGTTCCTAACCTCCACCAAGTCCGACGCCTCCCCCCTGTCGAAGGACACCCTGAGGGCAATCTGCCAATCGGTATCGATCCCTGTCGTCGCCATCGGGGGTATTCAAAAAAATAATATCCGCTCCCTGGCAGGCTGCAAAGCCGCGGGGGTTGCCCTGGTCAGCGCCATCTTCGGCGCGGAGGATATCGAGACCGCCTGCCGGGAGCTGGCCATTCTGGCCAGGCAGATGCGGGATGAGGAGACAGGGATGAAGACAGCCCTCTCCATCGCCGGAAGCGACTGCAGCGGCGGCGCGGGCATCCAGGCGGATTTAAAAACCATGATGGCAAACGGCGTCTACGGAATGAGCGCCGTCACTGCCCTCACCGCCCAGAATACCCTGGGCGTATCCCGGATCGAGGCAGTCTCCCCCTCCTTGCTGGCCAGCCAACTGGACGCTGTTTTCACCGATATTCGCCCTGACGGGGTAAAGATTGGCATGATCCCCTCCCGGGAGCTGATGGAGACCGCCGCCAGGCGTCTGCTCTTCTACCGGGCTGAACATATTGTCATTGATCCGGTGATGGCCGCCACCGCCGGCTCCAGCCTGATGGACGCGGGGGCTTTGGAAACGCTGAAGGAGAGTCTGCTTCCCCTTGCCCAGGTCATCACCCCCAATATCCCGGAGGCAGAAGTTCTCTCAGACAGCCGGATCGAGAGCAGGGAGGATATGCTCCGGGCAGCCGCTCTCCTCTCACGCCGATACGGCTGCGCCGTTCTGCTGAAGGGCGGTCATGCAGACTTTCCGGGACAAAAGGACAGCGGTCAAACCTGCGATGACCTGCTGTTTTCTGAGGAAACACCCCAGTGGTTTTTGGCCAGACGGCTTTCCAATCCCAACACTCACGGCACCGGATGCACGCTCTCCAGCGCCATCACCGCCAACCTGGCAAAGGGACTTGACCTTGCCGAAGCCGTAAGAGGCGCCAAGGAGTATCTCTCCGGAGCCATCGAAGCCGGGTTGGATCTGGGCCATGGCAGAGGACCGCTGAACCACGGCTACAGTCTAAGGACGGAGCACTAAACTCAAAGGAGACTGGCACTTATTTTAACTTTCGCTGCGCAAATTGTAAATTGACGCTGCAGCCCCATCAATTTAAGAAAGGATACATAAATATCATGAGAGATTACACGACACAGATGGATGCCGCCAAACGCGGCATCATCACTCCAGAAATGAAGACTGTTGCAGAAAAGGAATACCGCAGCGAGGAGGAAATCCGGGATCTGGTGGCAAAAGGTCAGGCAGTAATCTGTGCTAACCGGCTCCATGCCTGCCTGGATCCGAACGGCGTAGGTTCTATGCTGCGCACAAAGATCAATGTGAACCTGGGCGTCTCCCGGGACTGCAGGGATTATGACGTGGAGATGGAAAAGGTGATGGCGGCGGTGAACATGGGGGCGGAGGCCATCATGGATCTGTCCTCCCACGGAAATACCCAGCCCTTCCGTCAGAAGCTGGTACGGGAATGCCCCGCCATGATCGGCACGGTTCCGGTTTACGACAGCGTGATCCACTATCAGCGGGATCTGGCCACCCTCACCGCCAGAGATTTTATTGAGGTGATCCGCCTTCACGCCCAGGACGGGGTGGATTTTGTGACCCTCCACTGCGGAATCACCCGCAAGACCATCCAACAGATCAAACAGCATAAGCGGAAAATGAATATTGTATCCCGCGGAGGTTCCCTGGTGTTTGCCTGGATGAGCATGACCGGGGAGGAGAATCCTTTCTATGAATATTATGATGAGATCCTGGAAATCTGCCGGGAATATGATGTGACCATTTCTCTGGGAGACGCCTGCCGCCCGGGCTGTCTGGCGGACGCCAGCGATGTGTGCCAGATTGAAGAGCTGGTCCGCCTGGGCGAGCTGACAAAGCGGGCCTGGGAAAAGGATGTACAGGTGATGGTGGAGGGCCCCGGCCACATGCCTCTGGATCAGATCGCCGCCAACATGAAGCTGCAGCAGACCATCTGTCTGGGCGCTCCTTTCTATGTTCTGGGACCTATTGTCACCGACATCGCTCCCGGGTATGATCATATCACCTCCGCCATCGGAGGCGCCATCGCCGCTTCTGCAGGCGCGGCTTTTCTCTGCTACGTTACCCCCGCGGAGCACTTGGCTCTGCCAAACGTGAAGGATGTGAAGCAGGGAATCATCGCCTCAAAGATTGCCGCACATGCCGCGGATATCGCCAAGAAGATCCCCCATGCCAGAGATCTTGACGATGAGATGGCAGACGCCAGACGCGCCTTCGACTGGGAAAAACAGTGGGCCTGCTCCCTGGACCCGGAGACCGCAAAGCGAATCCGGAACGAGAGCAAACCGGAACACGAGGACAGCTGCTCTATGTGCGGCAAGTTCTGCGCTGTACGGAGCATGAACAAAGCGCTGAGCGGCGAGTATATTGATATTCTCTAGCCCGGAAAAAAAGGCGGAACACCCGGTCTTTCTGCTGCACACGCCGTCTTTTTCTGAACACAGATATTCCCAAAAAACCGCCGCCATAGTATAATAAGCTCATATGATAGGAATTTTTTCATCGGCCGCGGTTCCTGAATGAGAATCCTGCGGTACTCCTGTACCAGAAAATATCGGAGGGGCGGATATATATGAATACAGCGTGGGAAAGCCGCCGGAGGCGGGTATTTGATATTATCGATATTGGGTCGGACAACGACGCGCTCAGCAGAGGCTACGACTTCTTTAATGTATTCAGTATCCTTCTGAATCTTGCCGCAAGCACGCTTTACACCTTTGATTCCATGGAGCTGAAATACGGTGCTCTGCTGCTGACGCTGGAGAGGATCACCGTAGCCCTCTTCGCCATAGATTATGTCCTGAGAGTGTGGACGGCCAAATACCTCTACCCCGGCCTGTCCCAGCTCCGGGCAGTAAAAAAATATATGCTCTCCTTTACAGGTGTGGTGGATTTTCTGTCCTTCGTCCCCTATTATCTTCCGTTTTTCTTTCCGTCGGGGGCAGTTGCCTTCCGTATGCTGAGGATCGTGCGTATTTTCCGGCTGTTCCGCATCAACGCCTACTACGACTCTCTGAACGTGATCACAGAGGTTATTACCAGCAAAAAGCAGCAGCTTCTTTCCTCTGTATTTATCATTCTTGTTCTGATGCTTTCCTCCAGCCTGTGTATGTACAGCCTGGAGAACCAGGCCCAGCCGGAGGTCTTTACCAACGCTTTCTCCGGCATCTGGTGGGCCGCCTCCACCCTGCTCACCGTAGGCTACGGCGACATTTACCCGATCACCACCCTGGGAAAAATGTTCGGCATTTTTATCACCTTCTTGGGCGTCGGTATGGTGGCGATCCCTACCGGTATCATTTCCGCGGGATTCGTGGATCAGTATTCCCGCATTAAGCGTATGAGCGAATACGGCGAGGAGGAGGATATTCACTTTATCCGTATCCGCCTGTCCGAGGAAGATCCATGGACCGATCACACTATCGCCCAGCTAAATCTTCCTGCCAGAGTGATCGTGGCCGTGATCAAGCGGGGACAGAAAATCCTTGTTCCCAGAGGCAATACCGTGCTGAAAGCGGGAGATGTGATGGTTTTCGGCGCGGAGTCCTTCCAGGACAAGGAGCATATACGTCTGAAGGAAATTTTTCTCAAAAAAAGCAACCCCTGGATCGGTCTCCGGATCCGGGATCTGGATATTTCCCGACAGTCAATCATCGTTTTGGTGAAGCGCGGCCGGAAAATGCGGATCCCTACCGGAAATATGGTGCTTCAGGAGGGCGACACCGTGATTCTTTACACCCAGTCCCACCTGGCCCATTCCAGCGATATTGAAATTTAAGCGGTCAAGCTGTGTGCATACAGATGTCCGCGCGCGCAAATTCTCTCTTGACGCTTCCCGCGGCCCCATGCTACAATCAAGCTGTCCAAAACCAGGTGTGGATTTTTCTGGGTAAGCCATTTTTCGCCACACGACTGCCATCCGGCAGTTGTGTGGCTTTTCTTTTGCCAGCAAAGGCATCCGCAGACAACCGAAGGGAGGAAGCAAGAATTTATGAATGAAACCTTTATGAAAGAAAAGCCTGTATTTCCACTGATTGTATCCATGGCGCTTCCCATGGTGATATCCATGCTCGTCAATTCTCTATACAATATTGTGGACAGTTTTTTCGTGGCGCAGATCAGCGAGGAGGCCATGACTGCCCTCTCTCTGATCTATCCTGTACAGAATTTTATCAACGCGGCGGCTATCGGGTTCGGTATCGGGATCAACGCTCTGATCGCCATTTACCTGGGAGCCGGAAACAATGAGGCGGCTGACGCCGCGGCCACCAGGGGAACGGTACTGACGATTATCCACGGTCTTCTGCTGACGGCAGTCTGCATCGGCGTCATGCCGCGTTTTCTCCGGCTTTTTACCTCGGATCAGGCTGTGGCGGAGCTGGGTATACGCTATTCAAATATCGCTTTTTCTTTTTCCGTGATTATTGCCCTGGATCTGTCCTTTGAGAAGATTTTTCAGGCTCTCGGCAAAATGAAGGTCACTATGATCGCCCTGATGTGCGGCTGTCTCACCAACATTATCCTGGATCCGGTGCTGATCTTCGGACTTGGCCCTTTTCCCCGGATGGGCATCGACGGGGCCGCCCTTGCCACCGGACTCGGCCAGGTGGTGAATCTTATTATTTATCTTGCCGTTTACAGATTCCGGCCTGTTCATGTACGGATCAGAAAACGTTACCTGAAGCCGGACAGAAGCATCGACCTGCGGCTGTATTCCATCGGAATCCCATCGGCCCTGAATCTGGCTCTTCCGTCCCTTCTGATCTCCGTGCTGAACAGCCTTCTGGCCGCGTATTCCCAGAGCTATGTGGTGATACTGGGAATTTATTATAAGCTTCAGACCTTCCTTTATCTTCCCGCCAGCGGGATCGTACAGGGAATGCGCCCGGTCATCGGCTACAACTACGGCGCGAAAGAATATACGCGGGTTCGTAAGGTGTACCTCATCACTCTGGCTATGAGCAGCGTGATCATGATTGCCGGGACAGTGATCTGTCTCGCGGTTCCCGGACAGCTTATGGCGCTTTTTACCTCCAACCCGGAAACCATACAGGCCGGAAAAACGGCCCTGCGCGTCATAAGCGCCGGATTTCTCGTATCCGCGGTCTCCGTGACCTCCTCCGGGGCTCTGGAAGGACTGGGAAGGGGAACCTCCTCCCTGGTGATCTCCCTGTGCCGTTATGTGCTGATCATACTTCCGGCCGCCTTTCTTTTGAGCCGTATTTTCGGCGCCGCCGGAGTATGGCACGCCTTCTGGATCGCGGAGGCCGTCACCGCTGCCGTGGCTTTTCTGATCAGCAGGCGGAAGGTGTATCTCTGTCCCTGATCATCGTCCGGGAGCGGTATACAGCAGGAGCCGGAGCGCCGGGAATACCGGGGCGGCTTTGCACCTTGTGTTCTCCAGGCAGATGAAATATAATAATAGAGATCGCCCGAGGCATGAAGATTTGCCGCCGGGGCTGTAATGACCGGTAATGGACTTCACCGGCAGAGGACATAAAGAAAGCAGGTAAACCAGTGCTGCATATAGCGATTTGTGACGACGAAAAGAACTTTGTTCAGTATTTGACTGACCTTATAAAACAATACGGCAGGGAAACGGGCCGCGACATAAAAATCACCGCCTATTACGACGGCATGGAGCTGATTGAGAAGTACGACACGACTATCGACCTGATTTTCCTTGATATTCAGATGCGGATCGTAAACGGGCTTCATGCTGCCGGGCGTATCCGGCAGATGGATGAACGGGTGGGAATTATTTTCCTGACTACTCTCGCGCAGTACGGTCTTGAGGGATATAAATATCAGGCGGCCAATTATATTATCAAGCCCTTAAAGTATGTCCGGCTGAAATCGGAGCTGGATAAATTCATAGAGCGCAGCCGGAAAGAAGAAAATCCCTCTCTGGTAATTGCCAACGACACGGGAAAATACAAGGTTCCCCTGAAATCTATCCGCTACATTGAAACATATAACAGGAATTTGATGTTCCACACCGAACAGGAGAATATCATCTGCTACAAGAGCATGAAAGAAGTGGAACGGGAGCTTTGCGGCACAGGCTTTGTACGCTGCCATACCAGCTACATTGTCAACCTGTTCTATGTGAAAGGCGTTAAGAAGCTGGATATTGAGCTGATTACAGGCGAGGTCATTCCCATCAGCCAGCCGAAACGGAAAGACTTTATGGAACGGCTGACGGAATATTGGGGGGATTTCCTATGACACGTTTTTTGGGAATTCTCTCTTTTATGCTGGCATGGGGATATACGGCTGTTTTCTTCCTTATTTTGAAGGCTTTTCTTCCTCTCCGCAAAAATGTGGCGCTGAAGGTGACAGCGTTTCTGATCTGCGGCTATTTGGCCGATTCCATTATTTATTCCAATGACGCCGGAAGTCTGTTCGGTACGATGTTTCTGTTTTTTCTATATGTTCTGCTGTTTTATCGCGGAACCTTTATGGAGAAATTATCGGTCATGCTTGTTTTCTATCCGGCGCTTATCGCCATCAACTATTTGATGCTTGATACAGGAGGCAGGCTGTTTCAAATCGTAACCCAGGCAAGCTATGAGGAGGCTCTGCGCTCTCCGGCACTAATGCTCATCAGCTCAGCCATTCACACGGCGTCGCTTTTGCTGCGCCTGTTGTTCTGGATTGGAGCGTGGCTGATTTTGCGCAGATTTTTGGCAAAGATCCCCTCCCATCTTAACATAAAGACATGGCTTATCATTGATATGCTGATACTTGCCTCCTTCGTGGCAATCTTTACGATTATTTATTTTATGCCGGAAGATACAACCATCGTATATCCCATCTGCGGGGCCGCTATCTTTTCCAGTTTTGGGTGTATGTATCTTGCAGCCTATATCTACGATTCCATGCAGACGGCATACCGGGTACAGCAAATGGAAACGCAGCGGGATTACTACAAGGAGCGCATCACAGAAGAAGAACGGGTCCGCTCCATCTACCATGACCTGAAAAACCATCTGCTTGTGATGGAAAGCAGGCAGAATACGGAAGAAACCCGCCAAATGGCCCAAACGCTGCGTTCCCAGATTGAGGACTATGAGGACTATGTACATACAGGAAACGACTTCCTTGACATCATTCTGAAAGATAAAGCGGCGAAGGCCCGTGAAAAACAGATTGATTTTTCTGCGATGGTTGATTTTAACGGTATTGATTTTATCGAGCCATTGGACATCAGCACGATTTTCGGCAATGCCATTGACAATGCGATAGAAGCCAGTGAAAAGCTGCCGGAAGAAAGACGGCTTGTGACTGTCAGGGCCGAGCGTGTCCGGGATATGCTGCTGATTGCCGTGGAAAATAATATCCTGCCGGGAACGCAGGCAGCCAAAGGTACCACAAAAAAAGACCGCTTTGTGCATGGCTTTGGTATTCCCAATATCAGAAAAGCCGCAGAAAAATACGGCGGCCAGTGCAGCTTCCAACAGGAAGAAAGAACCTACCGGCTGAAAATTTTAATCCCCATTCTTTAATGGATTAGGAACCTGATTGTCCTCTCGGACAATCAGTATCGAAAATCCCCGCCCTCTCGGGCCGGGATTTTCTTTTTTGCGCAGGCTTAGTTTTTTCATCGTGGATATTAGATTACGCATTTTCTATTGTGCCTTTCTTTCGCCCGGATATAATGGAGAAAAAACACAAAAAAGCAAAGAGAGGTCATAGAACATGAGCATTTTATGCACCAGACAACTGACAAAACAGTACGGCAGCGCGCCGAACATTGTGAAGGCCCTGGACTGTGTGAACCTTTCCATTGAACCAGGAGAATTTGTAGCCATCATCGGTACATCCGGCAGCGGCAAGTCAACCCTGCTGAATATGCTGGGCGGTTTAGACCGGCCTACTTCCGGCACAGTCAAGGTAGATAACTACGAACTGGGTAAGCTGAAAGACGAGGACTTGACCGTGTTCCGCCGCCAGCGGATTGGTTTTATCTTCCAGAACTATAATCTGGTTCCCATCCTGAACGTGTATGAAAACATTGTCATGCCCATCCAGCTTGACGGGAAAAAGCCGGATAAGAAATTCATCAAAGAGATTGTGGCGCTGCTGGGACTGGAAAAGAAGCTATACAATATGCCTAACACTCTTTCCGGCGGCCAGCAGCAGCGCGTCGCTATTGCAAGAGCGTTAGCCAGCAAACCGGCCATTATCCTTGCCGACGAGCCCACCGGCAATCTGGACAGCAGGACCAGCGATGAAGTGATCGAACTTCTGAAAGTCACCAGCCAGAAATTTCACCAGACCATTGTAATGATTACCCACAACCCGGAAATTGCAGCACAGGCAGACCGCACCATCCACATTGAAGATGGCCGGATCCAGGAGTAAGGCGGTGATACCATGAAAGGACAGAAATCAATCATTCGCACATTAACAAACCGCAGCTTCAAGGCAAACAAAACGCGTAATCTGATTGCCGCCTTTGCCATCATCCTGACAACGATGATGTTTACATCCCTGTTTGTTTTATCCCAAAGCATGGTAGAAAACCTGCGGAACATGAATTTCCAACAGGCCGGATATAACAGCCATTTAAGTTCCAGCACCATGACGGACGCGGACATGGAGAAGATCACCTCCCATGAAGCCGTCCGCGACTTTGGGAAAAGCATTGTCGTCGGCATTGCGGAAAACGGGGAACTGACCGGGCGGCAGGTGGAAATCCGCTATGCCGATGAAGCCTATGCCCGTTCCAGCTTTTCCTGGCCCACAACGGGAACCATGCCGGTACAGGAAAACGAGATCGCTTTGGACACCATTACCCTTGACAAATTGGGTCTGCCCTATGAATTGGGACAGGAAATCACTTTTGAATGGCGAGGGGACTTAACCACCGATGAATACACCGCCAGCACCTTTGTCCTCTCCGGCTATTGGGACGGCAATTCTGCTGCTATGGCAAGTATGGCGTGGGTTTCCGAAGCCTTTGTTCAAAGCCAGTGCGCGGACATCGACCAGGCGGAACAGTTGGCAAACGGGCAGGTATTGGGAACGGTAATGCTCCATATCGACCTGTATAGTGACAAAAATCTGGAACAGGCTGCGGAACAGATTTTGACCGATACCGGCCTGTCCAATGTGTCCCTTTCTCCCAATGCGGCTTATGATTCCACCATGAACCAGAATATTATCCGCGAAGTGCTGCCGATGGCAATTTGCATGGTACTGGTATTTGCCAGCGGTTATCTGATTATCTATAACATTTTTCAGATTTCCGTTGCCGGCGACATCCGTTTTTATGGCAGGCTGAAAACTTTGGGAACCACCAGAAAGCAGCTGAAGAAAATGATTTACGGGCAGGCCAGCCGTCTGTCGCTGATCGGCGTTCCCATCGGACTTGTGATCGGGTATCTGCTGGGGGCTGTGTTAGTGCCGGTGATGATAACCGGGACGGCGGGAGAAGCCAAAACAGCGGTCAATCCCTATATCTTTATCGGCTCTGCGCTGTTTGCCTATTTGACTGTCCTGATTTCCTGCTTGAAGCCTGCGAAAATCGCTGGCAGGGTTTCCCCGATGGAAGCCCTGCGCTACACTGACACAGGCACCGCCAGCAAACGAAAAATCAAGAAAAGCACCGGCGGCGCAAACATCCCGAAGATGGCGCTGGCAAACCTGGGCCGGAACAAGAAGCGCACCGTTACGGTGATCTGCTCCCTGACGCTGGGACTTGTGCTGCTTTCCTGCGTCTATGCGAAAAATGCCAGCTTTGATATTGATAAATACATGAGCGGAACTGTTATCAGCGATTTTGAGGTAGAGGACAGCTCGATTTCTTCCGTTTTTGGAACCTATAACCCATACGGCACGACCATTTCCCCGGAACTGGTACAGCGCATAGAGGGGCTTTCCGGGCTGGAAGCTACGGGACATTTGTATTCGCAGGTGTTTACCCATGAGATCGGTGCATCGGCTCTGGAAAACATTCAGACCTATTACAATGCCAACGACCGGCTGGCCTATATAGAGGCGACGGACGCGGGGCTGGCAGAAGTCTATCACGACATGATCGACAGTGGAGAATGTACTTCCATGCTGTACGGCGTTGACGGCCTGATCCTGGACGCTTTCGCGCAGGATGGCAGGATATTGGACGGCGCTTTTGAGAAAGAAAAATTCCTGTCCGGAGACTATGTGGTGATGGAGGCGGCTACCGGCACGGAGGACAACCCGACAGAAACGCAGCCCACCTATTCCGTCGGGGACATGGTGGAGCTGAACGGGCAGCAATATGAGGTCATGGCGATTGTGGCGGATATTTCCACGATCACCGAGGGCGTAAACAGCACCACGGCGGACTTCCTCTCGTTCTATCTCCCGGCAGACACATTCCGGGCCATGTACCCGGACAACACCCTGCGAAAGCTGTTTTTTGATATAGCCGGGGAATACCAGCCCCAGGCGGAAGAAATGCTGATCGACTACCGCGACAACATGGACAAATCCCTGAACTATACCGCAAAGTCCACGCTGATAGAACATTATCAGGAACAGACGCGGGCCAATACGGTCATGGGCTTTGCGATCAGCCTGATTATTGCCTTTGTCGGTATTTTGAACTTTGTCAATTCCATGCTGACGGCGATTGTTTCCCGCCAGAAAGAATTTGCCATGATACAGAGTATCGGCATGACAAAACGCCAGCTTCGCAGTATGCTGATCGACGAGGGCTTGTATTATGCTGGCAGCACCTTACTGGCGTCCTACGTTTTGGGTTCTTTGGCCGTAGGGATTGGCGTCCGTATGATGGTGGCCCCTGACTGGACGGCCACATTCCACTTTACACTTTTGCCGCTGGTGATCTGTACGCCTATTTTGATTGTGTTTGCAATTCTGATTCCTTATATCTGTTTCAGAAATTTGGAGAAGCAAAGCATTGTGGAACGATTGAGGGCGGCTGATTAGCGATATTTTATGGGGCCAGCGGCGGCGCTGGCCCCATAAACATAAAATATAATTAAAATCTTCTCACACTCGCAAAAACCACGGCTATTTCACTCCGCTGACTTCAGTTTATTCACCGTATCATACATTATAGACTGGCATTTTTCAAATTCTTCTTTTGTTACCGTATAAAAATCATCCCCCGGATAACGGGCGTCAAAATAAAAATCCGTAAGATACGCCAGACCTACCGTGTCCAGCTTTAATTCCGGCTTCCGCTCATTCAGCTTCGACGCGATTTTTTTCAGATTCCAAATATTGAAGATCATTTTCCGCTATGGCAATATAAGTATTCTTTATCATTCCAATACCTCCAGAAGCAATTTTTTATCTCTGTCAAGCTCTTCCTGGAAAACCCGGCTGCCTGGTCCCGCGTTCTCAAAGGTGTAAACCACATCCGTACGCACTCCGTCAATATCCTCGTCCAATGTCCACCGGATCACTGCCGACAGCGTCCGGTCGGCGATCCGGTTTTTTGTCAGGATCAAAAGATCCACATCGCTGGTGCTTCTGACCTCTCCCCTGGCGCAGCTTCCAAAAAGATATATTTTTTTCAGATCCGGAATTTCCGCATGGATCAGATACTGCAGATCATGCTCGATTTTATTTTTGAATCTCACAGGAAGATGTTCATATTCTTCTTTATATATTTTTACCTGTCCGGCCAATTCTACGCCCTCCATATTTACAAAAAAATTCTTATTTTCTTTCTGAAAAAAGAGCGGCCTCCCCAAGCCATCCCATAAGCTCCTCGTCAATTTCCGAAGGCTCAGATATCAGCACATGGTGAGTCCAGCGGTTCGGGTACGGCTCTGTGGCAATGTCAATACGCGGCGATTCCACCTTGTACCCAAGCCCGAATGTTACGACAATATAGCTGTCCGGACAGTCTTTTTTCTTTCTCACTCTGGCAAAAGAAACGCAGGAAAACATATGTCTGTTGTAAAAAGAAATCTGTGTTTTTTGAACCTTGATCCTGACGTCAGGCACAAGCTCCGTAACACTTCTCTCCAGCTTCTCATACAGGGGCAGAGCATCTGGATTCTGGTTAAAAAACATGAAAATCTGTTCGTTCATTCATCTCTCCTTTATTTAAAACCACGCCGCTTTTTCTTCCCTGAACCGCGGCTTGTCACCGTATTGATAGGGATTATAATAATGGATATTGCAGCCAAATTCTGTCAGAGCCTTTATTTTATTCTCCGGCGACCATTCCACCAGGGACATTCCGTCAAATTCATCGATTCCGCCATCGTCCATCTCATTCTTAAAATACCATTCCACAGCCGTCTGATCTTCTTTATGGAAAAATTGCTTTATATCCCAGACAAGAACCCTTCCCCGGGTATTCCATTCCTCAAACCAGTGCTTCACCGTTTCACGGTCCTCATATCTCGGTCCCCAGCTCTCCGTGTAGAGAACATCCTCCGTAAATATACAGTCTATCCCCAGATCCTCCTGCTCCAGCCACATCCTGAACCAAAGCCGGATGATTTCTTCTCTTTCTTTCACAGCAATGTCCCTCCAATTCTGTATAAAAGAAGCTGCTTTCAGTATATCATAATCACAGGCTTTAAAAAAGATTTTGTATCATTGGATTCTCCCCTTGACAAATACCCCGTAAGGGTATATATTAAAAATACCCCATCAGGGTATACAGAAAGGAGAAATGCTTATGGCAAACAATACCGTCTGTCCCGGTTGTCAGAAAAAAACCATGCGCTCCGAGGAAGAACGCCGGAAGCTCATCAACCGTCTGAAACGGGTGGAAGGGCAGATCCGCGGAATTATCGGTATGCTGGAAAACGACGCCTACTGCAATGATATTTTAGTACAGTCCGCCGCCGTAAACGCGGCCGTGAACTCTTTCAATAAAGAACTTCTGGCCAGCCACATCCGCACCTGTGTGGCAAGGGATATCCGGGAAGGCAGAGATGAAACCATTGACGAGCTTGTCGCTACCCTGCAGAAGTTAATGAAATAATCCCCTGCCGGCTCTCTTTATAAATAATTTCTAAATTGTATTTTACAGGAGGAATCAATATGGAACAATATACCGTAACCGGGATGAGCTGCGCGGCCTGCAGCGCCCGGGTGGAAAAGGCCGTCTCCCATGTTCCGGGAGTTACGTCCTGTTCCGTCAGTCTTCTGACCAATTCCATGGGCGTTGAGGGAACCGCCTCCGCCCAGGAGGTCATAGCCGCTGTGGAGCAGGCCGGATACGGAGCGTCCCTGAAGGGGGCGTCCGGCGAAAAGCTTTCCTCCTCCGCGGCGGAGGAGGCCCTGGCCGATCACGAAACCCCTGTGCTGAAAAAGCGCCTGATCGCGTCCGTGGGCTTTTTGCTTGTTTTGATGTACTTTTCCATGGGACACATGATGTGGGGCTGGCCCCTGCCCGCCTGGTTTGAGGGCAACCACGTAGCCATGGGCCTGGTACAGCTTCTGCTGGCCGGCATTGTCATGGTCATCAATCAGAAATTTTTTATCAGCGGCTTCAAGGCCCTCTGGCACCGGGCCCCTAATATGGACACTCTGGTGGCCCTGGGCTCTATGGCCTCCTTCGTCTGGAGCGTCTACGCCCTCTTCGCTATGACAAGAGCGCAGGCGGACGGAAATATGGCCGCCGTCATGGAATATATGATGGAATTTTACTTTGAGTCCGCGGCCATGATCCTGACTTTGATCACTGTTGGAAAAATGCTGGAGGCCCGGTCCAAGGGAAGAACCACCGACGCGCTGAAAAGTCTGATGAAGCTGGCTCCCAAAACCGCAGTGGTGCTTCGTAACGGAAAAGAAACCACGGTTCCTGTGGAGCAGGTTCATAAAGGAGATATCTTCCTGGTCCGCCCCGGCGAAAACATTCCTGTGGACGGAGTTATCCTGGAAGGGACCAGCGCGGTGAATGAATCCGCCCTCACAGGCGAGAGTATCCCCGTGGACAAAGCGGCCGGAGATCTTGTCTCAGCGGCCACCGTCAATCAGTCCGGCTTTATCAGATGCGAGGCTACCCGCGTAGGAGAAGATACCACCCTCTCCCAGATCATCAAAATGGTCAGCGACGCCGCGGCCACCAAGGCTCCTATCGCAAAAATCGCGGACCGGGTTTCCGGGATCTTTGTCCCCGCGGTGATCACTATCGCGGTCATCACCACCATCGTATGGCTGGCGGCCGGACAGACCTTCGCCTATGCCCTGGCCCGGGGGATCTCCGTCCTTGTAATAAGCTGTCCCTGCGCCCTCGGCCTTGCCACTCCGGTAGCCATTATGGTAGGCAATGGAATGGGCGCCAAAAACGGGATCCTTTTTAAAACGGCAGTCTCTCTGGAGGAAGCCGGAAGGATCCAGATCGTGGCCCTGGATAAAACAGGCACCATCACCAACGGACAGCCGGAGGTCACCGATATTCTCCCCGCGGAGGGCTTCTCAGAGGAAGAGCTTCTTTCCTGTGCTCTTGCTCTGGAAAAGAAAAGCGAGCACCCCCTTGCGAAGGCCATTCTCAGCCAGGCGGAAAAGCTCCGCCTTGACGCCCTGGAAGTATCGGATTTTCAGGCCCTTCCGGGCAACGGTCTTTCGGCGGTCCTGAGCGGCGAAGCCCTTCTGGGCGGCAGCATGAAATTCATCGGCGGACAGACTGCGGTTCCCCGGGAACTGAAAGAGAAAGCGGAAGAGCTTGCGGAAAACGGCAAAACTCCCCTTTTGTTCGCCAGATCCGGAAAGCTGATCGGTATTATCGCCGTTGCCGACGTGATCAAAAAAGAAAGTCCCCAGGCTGTCCGGGAGCTTCAGAACATGGGTATCCGTGTCGTTATGCTCACAGGAGACAACGAGCGTACCGCCAGAGCCATCGGTAAGCAGGCAGGCGTTGACGAGGTGATCGCCGGAGTTCTTCCCGACGGCAAGGAAAGCGTGATCCGCTCCCTGAAGGAACAGGGCCGGGTCGCCATGGTGGGAGACGGCATCAACGACGCTCCGGCTCTCACAAGAGCGGATATTGGAATCGCCATCGGCGCGGGAACGGATATCGCCATCGACGCGGCGGACGTGGTGCTGATGAAAAGTCTTTTAAGCGACGTTCCCGCTGCGATCCGTCTCAGCCGGGCCACCCTGCGGAATATCCACGAGAACCTGTTCTGGGCCTTCTTTTACAACGTGATCGGGATACCTCTGGCGGCAGGAGTCTGGATCCCCATATTCGGCTGGACGCTGAACCCCATGTTCGGCGCGGCGGCCATGAGCCTTTCCAGCTTCTGCGTGGTCACAAACGCCCTGCGGCTGAATCTGTTCAAGATCCACGACGCTCTTAAGGACAAAAAAATCAAGCCCGCCGGACATGCGCCCGCGGTACAGACGGAGGACACAATGACTAAAACCCTCAGTATCAAAGGTATGATGTGCGAGCACTGTGAGGCTCATGTTAAAAAAGCTCTGGAATCCCTTCCCGGCGTGGAGGAGGCGGCAGCCAGCCACACAGCCGGAACAGCGGTAGTCGCCCTTTCCGCTCCGGTAGAGGATGCCGTTCTGAAAAAGGCGGTGAAAGAGCAGGGATATAAAGTTACCGCAATTACAGAGAATCATTAAAAAAATAAATATAAATAAAGGAGAGATAAGCTATGATCAAAGTAACAGCAAATGTAGAAGGTATGATGTGCGGAATGTGCGAGGCTCATGTAAACGACGCGGTCCGGGCGGCATTTAAAGTAAAAAAAGTGACCTCCTCCCACAGCAAGGGAACCACGGAAGTTATTTCCGAGGAGCCTGTGGACGAGGCAAAGCTCCGGGACACCATCGAGGCTACCGGATATAAGGTAACAGGAGTCCTGACCGAGCCCTACGAGAAAAAGGGATTTTCACTTTTTCATAAATAAATTTTTTCAGGATCCGCCGGAAAGGACACCCCTCCGGCGGGTCTTTTCCTGTTTTCATCAGGATTGACTTTATCCGCAATTCTGCTATATTTGAAATAAGGCTACCGCAATCCCACTGGCTTTAGACGACAATGGGTAGTTCACTTAGTACATCATTCTATGGAAAACAGGAGCAGAAAATGAACGATAAAAAATCTTCCCGGATCATCCGGACCCTTCACTATTACGGCAGACGCGTATGGCGCGACGCCTCCAATCTGATCAAATGGCTGCTTCTCGCCGTCCTCACCGGATGTCTGGTGGGTACGGTCAGCAGTCTTTTCGCCAGGGTACTGAAGCTTGTCACCAACTACCGCACAGAAAATCCTTATATATTCTTTCTCCTTCCATTGTCCGGTATTCTTATTGTTTTTCTGTATCAGAAAATTGGCCGGAATGACGGCGGCACCGATCAGGTGCTCTCCTCTATCCGCTCCCGGGACGACGTACCCCTTCGCTCGGCTCCGCTGATCTTTGTCTCTACCGCGCTGACCCATCTCACCGGAGGCTCCGCCGGACGGGAGGGCGCGGCGATCCAGCTTGGCGGCAGCATCGGCAGCCAGTTGGGGAGCTGGCTCCGTCTGGACGAGGAGGACCGCCATGTGATGGTCATGTGCGGCATGAGCGCCGCCTTCTCCGCTGTATTCGGAACCCCAATGGCGGCCGCCGTATTCTCCATGGAGGTAGTCAGTGTAGGCGTTATGTACTACGCCGCTCTTCTTCCCTGCGTGATCTCTTCCCTGATCGCCTCAAAATTTGCCGCCGGCATGGAAATCCACCCGGAGAATTTCAGCGTGCGCCAGATTCCGGAGCTCACTGTAGAGACAGGGCTTAAAATGGCGGCTATCGCCGTCTGCTGCGGTATTGTCAGTATTCTTTTCTGCATGGCCCTCCAGGGCGCCAGCCGACTTTACAGCCGTTACCTGAAAAATCCTTATCTCCGTGTCGCGGCGGCGGCTGTGGTGATCATTGGGCTCACCCTCCTTCTGGGAACCAGCGACTATATGGGCGCCGGAAACGAGCTGATCCAGCGTGCTGTGGAGGAAGGCAGCGCCCGGCCTCTGGATTTCTTCTGGAAGCTTGTTCTCACCTCCCTGACCATGCGGGCAGGATTCCGGGGCGGCGAAATCGTCCCCTCCCTCTGTATCGGCGCTACCCTGGGCTGTGTCCTGGGACAGCTTCTGGGACTTGCCGCTCCTATAAGCGCGGCTGCCGGAATGGCCGCTCTCTTCTGCGGAGTTACCAACTGCCCCATCACCTCCATTTTGATCGCTTTTGAGCTTTTCGGCTTTCAGGGAGTATCCTACTACCTCATTGCCGTCGCCATAAGCTATGCCGTTTCCGGGTATTATGGACTTTATAAGGATCAGACCATTGTGTATTCCAAGTACAAGGCAAAATATCTCAACCGGCACACCAGGTTCTGACCGGAGGCTCCCATAGATTTTTCCGCGTTGACGGCCTCACGAAAAACATCATAAAAATTATACATAAATTTGCTTGTAGAATGTCCATAATATGATAAAATAAAAGTAACTTTTGGCAGCTTTTCAGTAAAATTCCATTTAAGCGCTGAAAAGATGCCTATCTCTTAAAATTTCAGGAGGAAATATATAATGCGCAAAACAAAAATTATTTGTACTTTGGGTCCGTCTACAGATAAAGAAGGAATCCTTGAACAGCTTGCCATCGAGGGTATGGACGTAGCGAGATTCAACTTCTCTCACGGTTCCCACGAGGAACAGAAGGGCCGTCTCGACAAACTGAAAGAAATCAGAAAACGCCTGAACAGACCCATTGCCGCGCTTCTTGATACAAAGGGTCCCGAAATCCGTATCCGCGATTTCGCCGAGGGAAAGGTCACACTGAAGGAGGGCCAGGAATTCACCCTGACATCTGAAGAAATCGAAGGAAACGAAAACATCGTATCCGTCACCTACAAGGATCTGTACAAGGACGTCAAGCCCGGGGACAGTATCCTGATCGACGACGGTCTGATCGGCATGGAGGTCCAGAAGATCGAGGGCCAGGAAATCCACTGTATTGTCAAAAACGGCGGCGTTGTCTCCAACAAAAAGGGAGTGAACCTCCCGGGCGTGGAGGTCAATATGCCCTTCATCAGCGAGAAGGACAGAGACGATATTCTTTTCGGTATTCAGGAGGGCTTTGATTTTATCGCCGCTTCCTTCACCAGAACGGCGGCGGACGTTAAGGAGATCCGTAAGATCCTCAATGAAAACGGCGGCCGCGACCTGAACATCATCGCGAAGATTGAGAATCAGCAGGGCGTTGACAATATCGACAGCATCATCGAGGCCGCGGACGGCATTATGATCGCCCGGGGCGACATGGGTGTGGAAATCCCTCTGGAGGATGTGCCCGTTATCCAGAAGGAGATCATCAGCAAAGTATACACCGCAGGCAAACAGGTGATCACGGCTACCCAGATGCTCGACTCCATGATGAAGAATCCCCGCCCTACCCGCGCGGAGACGACAGACGTAGCCAACGCCATTTATCAGGGAACCAGCGCGATCATGCTCTCCGGAGAAACCGCCGCCGGAAAATATCCGGTGGAGGCGCTCCGCACTATGGTTAAGATCGCCATGCGTACAGAAAGCGATGTTCCCTACAATAAACAGTTCAGCATCCTGAACAAGGAATACGCTCCGAACATGACTACGGCCATCTCTCATGCCACCTGCATGACCGCCATTGACCTTGGCGCAAAGGCCATCATCACTGTCAGCCGCTCCGGTAATACAGCCCGTATGATCTCCAAATACCGTCCGGGCTGCATGATCGTGGGATGTTCTCCCGAAGAGCATACCTGCAGACAGTTGAATATGTCCTGGGGAATCACCCCTATTCTCATTAAAGAAGAATACAGCATGGAGATCCTTCTGCTCCACGCCACGGAGGCTGCTGAGAGAGCCGGATATGTGGAAAAGGGAGATATCGTCGTCCTGACGGCAGGCGTTCCTCTTGGACGCTCCGGTAATACCAACCTTCTCAAAACCACCATCGTAGGCGAATATTAAGTATGAAAAAAGTGTGCTTTTCTTCTCAAAGCTGAGAGGAGAAGCACACTTTTTTGTGCCGGATGCAAATTGACATAATCCGCTGTATCCGTCCGCAACCGCAGCAGGGCTTTTTATAAGGGAAGAATTTATATAATACAGAATAGATCAATTCGGAATACTTTCCTGTAATGACTAACTCTTTACCAGATCTTTTATCACTTCTCCGGCAATGATAAGCCCCGCCACCGAGGGCACAAAAGCCACAGAGCCCGGAAGCGCTCTTCTGGCTCCTGAGGCAGGGCCCGCCGCTCCGGCTTCCTGAGCTTCCCGGCAATCCGGATCTTCCTCCCAGGCAGGCGTCAGTGGCAGCTCCTGGGAATACACCACCTTTAATTTCTTGATTCCGCGCTTTTTCAGCTCCCGGCGCATGACCTTCGCCAGCGGGCACACGGAGGTCTTATAAATATCCGCTACCTGGAAGGCCGCCGGATCCAGCTTATTCCCCGCTCCCATGCTGCTGATGATCGGAACCCCGGCCTCCTTCGCGTCCATCACAAGCTGGATTTTCGCCGTCACGGTATCCACGGCGTCCACTACATAGGAGTATTGGGAAAAATCAAATTCATGCCTTGTTTCCGGCAGATAAAAACATTTATAAACGTTCACTTCCGCCTCGGGATTGATATCCCGGATCCTTTCCCGCATCACGTCCACCTTATATTTTCCGATGCTGCTCTCTGTGGCAATGATCTGGCGGTTGAGATTTGTCAGGCAGACCTTGTCGCTGTCTACAATATCCACCGCGCCCACGCCGCTTCTCACCAGCGCTTCCACAGTATAGCCGCCCACGCCGCCGATCCCGAACACCGCTACCCGGGAATTTTTCAGTTTCTCCATCGCGCTTTTTCCAAGAAGCAGTTCTGTTCTGGAAAATCTGTTCTCCATAATTCCTCACTCCATTAACACTTCGTAGTCCTCTTTGATAAAACGGTGGTAGATTGTATGGCCCATTTCCATTTTCACACAATAATAATATGGATCCACGCAGGGATCGCAAAAATATAGAACATAGTCAAAATCTCCGTTCCCGGAAGGACGGCATACATATTCTCCAAATTCCGCGAAACAAGCTCTGATCTGTTCCAGGTCAGGGCTGTGATGGCTTTCAAAAAGACGGATCACCGCGGAAAGAAACGGGGGAGCCGGAACTTCCCTGTTCACATATACCGCGCCCTCGGGAGGGATGGTGACCTCCGCCCGGCCTTTGTTTTCCCGAAAGCGTAGCTTTCCCAGCTTCCCTTCCGCAAACACCGGATTTTTATTCAGGTCTTCCAACAGCTTCCGGTGATCCGAACAGTCTGTATCCAACAGGTGTCCAATAGTTTCCCAGGCAAAATACAGCCGGGTGCTTTCTTTTACAAATCCCAGCTTCAGGTGAACCTCCTTCATCTGGTCAATGATGTTTCGGATCAAACGGTCTTCCTGCATAGACGAAAACTCCTTTCCGAACTGTCTTCTAAAATATGAGCCGCGGCCGTTACCGCATTTCCAGGCCGATGATATCCTCCACCGGAACGGAAATGATGATTCCATGCGCCTCGCTGGCAATGCCGCAGCGGGTGTTGACCGCGCTCATGATCTCCGCCTTTTTCTCTTTAGGCGCTACGATCATCAGGATTTCCTGCTCCTCCTGCAGGGAAATCCCGAGGAACTGTACGAGAGCTTCGCTGCCCCTGCGTCTTCCCCGGATCACCGAACCGCCTGTAGCTCCGGCCTTAGTGGCGGCGTCAATGGCCGCGTCGCTGTAGCCCTCCTTCACGGTAACCAATATCATGGAATAAGACGCTTCGCTTTTCATCTGCGATTCCTCCCTTTCTGCGATTTCTTTCCATTTTTCACACAGCTCTTTGTCCACCAGCTTGCGCACGCACTCCTGAATCCCGGTAAGCGGAACCGTAACCGCGATCCCTCTTCCTTTTCTCCAGATCTGAAGCGTCTCCTCGAGACGCCGGAACATTCTGTCCGTCATTACTCTGGGCATAATAGCCGCCGTTATCAGCCTCGTGCTCCCGCTGAGGCCGCAGATATCCAAAAGCTCTGTCTTGGCGGTTCCCTGTCCTCTGCACTGATGATAGACCGGAATCTGTTCTTCCGAAAATAAGCGATGTATTTTTTTATCCGCCTCCGTATCCGTGATAATAAGCATCAGACGGAGCGGGATCATACCCGATTTCATAGTTCATCATCCTCCAGTTCAATAATGGTATCTTCCAGTATCAGACTTCCGGCAGCAGTATGTTTCTTCTTCATCTTATAATTATAGAGAAGGCCCATGATCTGAATGGCGATCAGAGGAGCAAGCGCCACCAGCGCCACTACTCCAAAAGCGTCCGTCACCACATTGCCTCCCACAGCCGTACACACGCCCATAGTCAAAGGCAGCAGAAACGTGGATGTCATAGGTCCGCTTGCCACTCCGCCGGAGTCAAAGGCAATTCCTACAAAAACAGAAGGCACAAGATAACTGAAACCGATCGCCAGCAAATATCCCGGAATCAAAATCCAGTAGATCGGAACGCCCGTAAGCACACGGAGCATAGCCATTCCCACAGCGCAGGCCACGCCCGCCGACAGGCAGAGATTCATCTGCGTATGGGAAATCATTCCTTCTGTAATATCTTCTACCTGATGATTGAGAAGCTGGACCGCGGGCTCCGCCTTTACGATATAATATCCCACCAGGATACCCACAGGCACCAGGAACCATTTAAAGGAGCTGGCGGCCAGACTCTCTCCCAGGAGAGTGCCCATAGGGGCAAACCCAATATTAACACCTGTAAGGAACAGAATCAACCCTATGATCGTGTAAAGAAATCCCATGCACATACGCAGAAACTGACGGCGGTGATATTTCCGCGTCTTTATCTGGAACAGCAGAAAGACTCCTATGATCGGCAGCATACTGACTAAGACTTCATGCACATATCCGGGAAACGCCTTTACAAACTCCCGCGCCACATCCTGAGTGGTGGTCACCTCCGGGATAGACACCGCCGTATAAACCGCGTCCTCCGGATGATAAAAAATCCCCAGAAGAAGCACCATCAGGATCGGCCCTACGCTGCTCAGGGCAATGAGGCCAAAGCTGTCGTTGGAGCCTTCCCGGTCGCTTCGGGACGCCGAAAAGCCAATACCGATAGCCATGATGAAGGGAACCGTCATGGGGCCCGTCGTCACGCCGCCCGCGTCAAAGGCCACCGCCAGAAAATCAGAGGGCGTTGCCAGAGCGACAAGAAACAGCAGCACATACATGAGCGTCAGCATCTTTGAGAGCGGCACCCTGTAAAGGATCCTCAGAACCGCTGTCACAAGGAAAACTCCCACGCCCACAGCCACAGTCATAACGATCACACGATTGGGTATCGCCGCCACCTGATTGGCAAGCACCTGCAGATCCGGCTCCGATATCGTGATCAGAACCCCCATCACAAAACAGCCCGCAATGATCAGCCAGAGCTTTCTCTTCCTGATCATAGCCGTACCGATACCCTGTCCCAGGGGCGTCATGGACATTTCCGCTCCAAGCTGGAAAAATCCCATCCCAATAATAAGGAAAACAGCCCCTGCCAGAAAAAGATTAACCGCTCCAAGCTCTATGGGAACCAGCACCACGCTGAGGATCAGAACGATCATAGTGATCGGCAGCACACTCGCCAGTGATTCCTTCACTTTTTCTTTGAATTTATCCACCTGTTATCCATCACCTTCTTTCTTACAAAACTATTTTAATTATTCTATCATGGAGTTCTCCTGTCGTTCAAGTAAGTATAGCGAAACATTCCACAAACATTTTTTTAACACTTTACACATATTTATAATTTTCTTTTCATGAAACACTCTGTTTCGTGTTATAATCCATAAGTAGAATATATACGTTTCAGAAAAAATAATTCTGAGCGCCAATCCTCCTCATGGTATTTTCCATGATACAGAAAACAAAAGAAGGAGCTTTATGAAATGAAATTCAAACTAACTTCTATGGAGAAGAAATGGATTCTGTATGATGTAGGCAATTCCGCCTTCACACTTCTGGTATCCACCATCATGCCCATCTATTTCAATTATCTGGCCGACCAGGCGGGAATATCCGAGGTCAACTATCTGGCCTACTGGGGCTACGCCACCTCTGCCGCTACCATCATTGTAGCAGTCCTGGGGCCGATCCTGGGCACCGCTTCAGACACAAAGGGCCGGAGGAAGGTCATCTTTCTGGCGTCGCTGCTCATTGGCGCCATAGGATGTGTGTTTCTTGGCTTCACACAATCCTGGCTGTGGTTTATCCTTTTATTTGTCATAGCGAAATCCGCCTACTCCCTCAGCCTGGTGGTCTATGACTCCATGCTTCCCGATGTTACCGACGGGGAACGAAGCGACGAGGTTTCCGCCCAGGGCTACGCCTGGGGCTATATCGGAAGCTGCATCCCCTTTGTCCTGAGCCTTCTTCTTGTGTTGTTTTATGAGAATCTGGGCATCACCATGAAAACGGCCATGGCCGCGGCCTTTTTCCTGACGGCTGTCTGGTGGGTGGCCATGTCCGTTCCGCTTTTAAAGAGCTATACCCAGAAGCACTATCAGGAGATCGCCTCCCGCAATAATTTAAGCGCCAGCTTTCACCGTCTGGGCGGAATTTTCGGGGAACTGAAGGAACGCCGCAAAATTTTATTTTTCCTTCTGGCCTTTTTCTTTTATATTGACGGAGTATACACCATCATCGACATGGCCACCGCCTACGGAACCGCTCTCGGCCTGGACTCCACGGGACTTCTTCTGGCTCTTCTGGTAACGCAGATCGTAGCCTTCCCGGCGGCCCTGATCTTCGGAAGGCTTTCCAGAAAAGCAAATTCCTCGCGGCTGATCCTGGTGTGTATCGGCGCCTATTTCCTGATCGCTCTGTACGGAATCATTCTGGAAAAACAGTATCAGTTCTGGATCCTTGCCGTTGTAGTAGGAATGTTCCAGGGAGCCATCCAGTCCCTGTCCCGCTCCTACTTCGTAAAGATCATCCCCGCGGACAAGTCCGGCGAGTATTTCGGCCTCTACGACATCTGCGGAAAAGGCGCTTCCTTCGCGGGCACCATGCTGGTCTCCGTGATCAGCCAGCTTAGCGGAAGCGTGAATATGGGCGTTGGAGCCCTTTCCGTCATGTTCCTGATCGGAATGCTGCTGTTCGTGAAAGCCGACGGAACAAGCCTGTGATATCACAAAAGGGATTCCGCGGCGGAATCCCTTTTGTACGTTATCATCTTGATAAAAAACGGAGCTATGAAACTTACTGAAATTTTCAGTTCTCTCGCTCAATTCAGCATCCGGAATCCCCGCTCTTCCTCCTCCAGAGGGATCCTGCTCCTCCAAGCATGGTCGATGCGGATATATCTGTCCCTGGAAAGGGCCTGGATCACCCGGTCGATCTGGGCTTCCGTCCCCTGCACCTGCGCGGAGACAGAACCGTCATATTCATTTCTCACCCATCCGGTTACTCCGTACTGCTGCGAAAGATAGTACATTTTATACCGGAAGCCCACGCCCTGGACTCTTCCTGTAAACGATACCGCTTCTCTGATCTTCTCACTCATATTCTTCTCTCCTGACGTATTCCGGGCGGAAATCTCCGCCGCTTTTGCCTCTTCCACCAATTTTGTCTCTGACTTTGCTTCTGTCTCTTCCGCCGTTTTGGTCTCTGACTCCAATTTTCTCTCCGGGGTGTTCTCTTCCCGCGGCTCCCCTGCCGGAAGGGCTTCCTCCTCCGCCGTCCGGGCGGCGATCACCTTCCATTTTCCTGTTCTGTATCTGCTGTAAGAAATAGCCCAGTTCAAAAACCAGCCCACAGGGACCGCGTACCACACCATAGCGATCCCGAACCGCGGCGCCATGGTAACGGCAATGATCACCCGCACGCTTAAATTTACAAGATTGGCGACGGTAAATACTTTCATATCGCCGGAGCCTCTGAGAACACTGTCCACCGACATTTTAAATCCGATCAGACAGAAAAACCATCCCATAAAAGTCAGATAGCCTTCTCCTGTGGCGACAGCCGCCGCTGTTCCATCCGTTCCAAGAAACAGAGAAATGATCTCTCCATGGAATACTTCCAGCACCACGCAGATCACCGCGGCGCAGACAAGTACCATTTTAACTGCCGCATGAAAGCCCTCCACCACCCGTTTTGTACGGCGGGCGCCTATATTCTGCGCCGTGTAGGACGACACCGCGTTGCCGATGCCGCTCATAGGAACCACACAGATAGATTCAATGCGCATAGCCGCGGAAAATCCCGCCAGTGCTTCCGAACCGAAGCTGTTCACAACCGACTGAACCAGCATCATTCCGATGGATACCGTAGACTGCTGGAGGATAGAAGGCAGGGCGATCCTTGTCATATTCTTTAATTCCCCGCTGTCAAAAGCCTCCGCCTGCCCGCAGTCAAATTTTCTCAGAACCTTTATAAGTACACCGAAGGACAGCACCGCAGAGATCCCCTGGGCGATCATAGTCGCCCAGGCCACTCCCGTCACGCCGAGGTCAAAATGTATCACAAGCACCAGATCCAGGATCACATTGAATACTGAGGAAAAAATCAAAAAATACAGAGGGATCCTGGATTTCCCCAGAGCGTTGAACATAGACGACAGCACATTGTACATAAACAGAAACGGCAGTCCATAAAAATAAATATTCAGATACCGGACCGCCATTCCAAGAACATCCTCCGGCGTGTTCAGAGCCGCCATGATCTGCCTGCTAAACACAAGGCCCAGCCCTCCCAGCAGGACGCTCACCGCCAGAAAGGAAAGGCAGGCTGTAAAAATGGCTGCTTTCATTTTGCGGTACTGCTTTGCACCGAAATGGCGTCCTACGATCACGGAGGCTCCCATGCCGCCTCCAATAGCTACGCAGATAAAAATATTTGTCAATGAATAAGAGGCGCCCACCGCCGCCAGGGCCTGCTCGCTGACAAACCGCCCCACAATAGCCGAGTCCGCCATCGTGTAGGTCTGCTGAAACAGATTTCCCAGAATAATAGGAAGAGAAAAAAGCAGCAGAGCCTCCATGGGCTTTTTCCTGATCAGATAATCACTTTCCATCATCATCCTCCTCATATTCTATAACCTGTTATTATGGATTATATAAAATCATGTGCAGTACCGCAGTTTCTATACCTGTGTTCCGGTAAGAGTGAACCGTGTCTCCCATGAAGCGTATGCTTTCACCTTTAGCCACAGTAAAGCATTGATCCGCGGTTATGATCTCAAGAGTTCCGCTAAAAACAGTGATAAATTCTGTGGTTCCGCGGAGATGAGGCTCTGACTGCCAGTAGCTTCCCGGTTCCAGCTCTAAATAATAAACGGCGAATCTTCTGTTTTCATCATCAGGAAATATGGAATAGTTTTTTACTTTTCCATGATCCTCCAGCAAAGGCTGCATATCAGAGGTTTTTACAATTTCATAGGGGATTTTTGGCCGTACTGTCAACGCGTCGAAGGGCACCTTCATACCGTTGGATAATTTCCACAGAGTAGAAAGCGTTGGGTTGCCGTCCCCCCGTTCCACCTGGGCCAGCATACTCTTGCTGACTCCGCTCAGCTTCGCCAGCTCCTCCATGCTCAGATTTCGTTCCTCCCGGAGCCGTCTGATATTTTTTGCCACGATCAAATTCATTGTATCCAAGAAATCACCACCTCCTGTTGGTTCACAGATGCCTGTGAGCTGCAGCACAGCCAGTGTCAGGCTTGCAAATAAACAGCATCCACTATTGACATTATAATTATACGGATGTATTATTATATTAATACAGATATGTTATTATAATGTACAGCATCTAATATAATAATACTTCTATACTATTATATGATTTGCATTTTGGAATGTAAAGATGTGAAACACGATATGATATACGTAACAGCCATACAGTGGTCGGGAAGCATAAAACATGCTTGCATGTTTTTGCGAGCGGACATCTGTATGAGCTGAGCGCCCGTTTATGAGTAAAACAGTGGCGTCAGCCACAGTAAGCACGCAGTGCGGTTTTACGAATGGCGCGGGCTGAACTGCTACTTATATACCGTGTAAACGAAGGAGGAAAAAAGATGTTCCCTGTATCTGATTTTTTAATATACTGTTTTGTTACCGCCTATACGCCCGGCGCGAATAATCTATTATCCATGAGCAACGCGGCCCGTCTGGGCTTTAAGAAGAGCTTTAAATTTAATCTGGGCATTACGGCAGGCTTTTTTATTGTTATGAATATCTGCACCTTATTCAGCTCTGTCCTGTATTCCGCGCTCCCCAAGATCAAATTTATCATGCAGATCTTAGGAGCCGCGTACATGCTGTACCTAGCGTGGAAAATATGGAAATCAAATTCTGATTTTGAGGTAGAGAACGACAAAACTGCAGGCTTCTTCCCTGGAATGATCCTGCAGTTTATGAATCCCAAAATCTATATTTACGCCATCACCACCATGTCGCTGTACATACTGCCTGTCTTTCACTCAATACCCGCGCTGATTGGATTTACTCTCGTATTGACTGTAATAGGCGCTTCGAGCTCCTTCGTGTGGGCCTTATTCGGCTCCATTTTCTGCAGATTTTTTGCCAGACATACGAAAGCAGTCAATCTTATTATGGCTTTATTGTTGGTGTACTGCGCGGTCTCATTATTTTTATGACCGGGCCGCGCCTTGATTACTTCGGAAGCGCTTCAGGAAAATGGACCATCGCAAATGGCAGTTCGTTATTTGTGATATTCCCATTTTTCTTCCAGGATTTCGTAATCCGCCCATTCCGTATTGGGTTTTGTTTCCGTCTTCCTAAATCCAAATTTTCCGTAAAGATGTCTGGCAGGTTTCAAAATATCAATCGTCCATAAAATTATATCGTTATAGTCATGCTCTCTGCAAAACTTCATAGCCGTTTCCAACAACTGATTCCCAATCCCCATTCCCTGTATTTCCATATCAACACCAAACCAGCGAAGCTGGGCCTCATGTTCATGCTTTTTAATGATCGCGATACAGCCCACAATTTTATTGTCCCGCTCCGCTATCCATAACTGATTTCCTTTCGGATCGTCAAATAACTCAGCCATTCCGCGAATAAAATACGCTTCTACTGAGCCGTTGAAATGATACTGCTGTTCATATAGCTTATAGTAAAAATAACAGGCAAGGCTGGGATCCCCCGGACGATAGGTTCTGATCGAAATATCATTTTTATTGCTCATGGTTTTCTTCCTCCTGACTGTAATTCGTTTTTGAAAATATATCTATGATCCGCTTCATTGACTTACATAAATCCTCACAGGTAACTGGAGTAAAATTTTCTATCAGTTTCAGGATTTCCTGGTTTGTGATGCGGATCAGCCTGTCCGTCTCTTTTTCTCCTTTGGGCGTCAGTTTAATGATAAGATTTCTTTTGTCCGCCTTTGAAACTTCCCGCGTAATCATCTCTTTTTGCCCAAAATTACGAATCAACCGGCTGATATAGCTTTTATCCAGATGAAGTATCTCTGTTAAATCATTTGCCCTCATCTGGCCATTCTGCTTCAGTTCAAATAAAATCCGTGTTTCAGTGACAGAATATCCAGAGTTCAGATAGTTTCGATTAAGAAATCCTAAAAGTACCGTATAAAAGCGATTAAATTCTCTGATTTGATAAATCGTTTCCTTTCTTTTCTCCATTGTATCATCTCCAAACAAAAAAGTTGACAAAAGCCACTATATGAAATATATCTCAATTAGTAGCTTTTGTCAACTTATTTTTTCAACATCATATACGCTTCCTACATCCGCAGCTTTTTCCGGAACTCCCGCAGGGTATTTTTCTGTCGGAAAATAAACAAACCTGCCAGTGTCAGAAAGCTTAAACCGGCACAGATCACAGAGGGATACCGGAAACGCACCAGTCCGGTCCACACAAGGATCATGGGGATACACCCCGCTATGGCCGCCTGCACCAGATAAAACAGATATTCCTCCGGTTCCAGACGGCTGACCCTGGCGATCACAGGCATGGAGCCCAGGACGGCCATAGCTCCGAAGGGCAGGACAAAATCCAGGGACCAGCCTCTCCAGCCGGTAAATATATCCCACAAGACAGTGATCACCGTTATGATCAGAAGCTGCCACAATTCATTCTTGAGGATATTTCTCCGTTTGGTGTAGGCTACCATCACCACCATCCACGCGCACAGGCATCCTGCTCCCGCGAACCAGAACCAATTCAGAGTATCCAGGGTAATATAGTTGATCATGCCGCAGACCACCGCCACGGCGATACACAAAAACGTAAAAATCTGGACGAGCTTTCTGCTCTCCTGCTTCTGCTCCTCCCCGCATCCCGGAAAATCATTCTGCTCTTCCTTAAAGGGAATCCCCTCTCTTTTCAGCAGCTTCAGCAAATTTCTCTGGATACTGTCGTCCGGGATTTTGGAGGTAAGCCCCAGAAGAAGCTCGTCTCCGTAGGAGCAGGAACAAAGCTGCAGAGAATTGGTACTGGTAAAAAATCCGAACCGTTCAATATAATTCTGATATTCCTCCGGAAGGCGGATCACGCCGATGTTGGAATAAACGGACGTAATACTTCTGCTGCCCAGCTGGGCTCCCACCATAAAGAAATAGCGCTTTACCTCCAGCGGGACGGCACGTATAAGCGGATTTTTTTCCAGCCTGACATAGCCGTTCATATGCTCCGCGATCTTTTCTTTTACAAGCTCTGTCTCAAACTGCTTTTTTACATGCTCCAGCACATCCTGAAAGGCGGTGCCGTCTGTAAATGTATACCCCACCTCGATCCACCCGAAAAAATTCCCCATGGACTGAGACGGAAAATAATTACGAAGATTTACCGGAACCATAAGGGCCACAGGTTTTTTCTGACGGCTCCTGGGAATCTCCTCATGGATCGCCCAGATCAGCGCCGCCGAAATAAAGGCCGTGACGGACGCCCCATAGGATCTTGCCTTTTCAAGCATCTCTTTTACAGGAATTGAAATTTCCAGGATCTGCATCTCGCTGTGGGCCAGTTTTTCACCCTTCAGGCGGACGGCAGCGGGATTTTTCTTTTTATTTTTAGGAGAGTCAGAGCTGTAATACTGCGAGAAGCTGTCCTCCTCCTGATCCCTGGCCGTTATCTTTTCTTCTGGAAGGATTCTTGGGATCTTCTCCTCCGGGTGAGCCAGGATCACATAATTCTGTACAAGCTCTTTCAGAAAATTTACGGCTCCTGTCCCGTCGGTAAGGGCATGATAAACCTCAAAATTAATACGGTTCTGAAAGTAGGTCACCTCGAATAAAAGAGACTTTTTATCCGGAATATACAGATGGCTGCAGGGCGGTTTTTTCTCTTCTCTGGCCAAAGGCCGGATATCCCTCCGCTCCAGATAAAACCAGAACAGCCCCTTCCTCAGAACCGCCTGAAACAACGGATATTTTTCCATAGTCTGATCCAGCGCCTCCTGAAGGAGCTCAGGCTGGACGGTCTCTTTCAGCTCACAGTAAAACCGGAACACCCTGGTGTCGTTTTTCCCTGTTACAAGTGGAAAAGCCAGGGCGGCGTTATCTAATTTTCTCCATCTCGAATATCTTTTTTCCATTTCAATCAGCTTTCTTTTTCTGCTTATATGATATGTCTGTTCATTCTGTCTGGTTCCGGAAAAACACGCCGCTTTCCGTGCTTTCAGTGTCATTCCACAGGACTACTCTTCCTCCGCGCCCGGCTTCTGTCCCAGAAAATCATTGATATATCCAAAACTTTCCTGTACATGAAAAAGCTTGATCCCCAGCGCGAAATATCCGTGGAGAGCGCCCGGGATCCTGCGGATCTCCACCTGGTTTCCCGCCTCCAAAAGCCTTCTGCCGTATTCCTCCCCCTCGTCCCTGAGGGGATCCAGCTCCGCCGTCAGGATCAGCGTCCGGGGCATATCCGTCAGATCCTGTTCCATCAGAGGAGCAAAGTAGGGATTCTGAAGGTCCTCGGGGCAGCTCTCATACAGTTTCAGATAATCCTGCATTTTCACCGCTGTCAGAAGATAACCCTCCCCGTTCTCCTGAACCGAAGGATAGGGCGAGGCTTCCGTATAACAATTATTCAGGGCGGGATAGATCAGGATCTGCCTTTCGATCTTAAAATCTCCGGTATCTCTTGCCCTCAGCGCAACCGCCGCAGCGAGATTTCCTCCGGCGCTGTCTCCCATAATGGTGATTTTATCAGGCTCCGTATTCAGGACAGAACGATTTGTACAGAGAGCCTTCGCCGCAGCGTAGCAGTCCTCCAGAGGCGTGGGGAAACGATGCTCCGGCGCCAGACGGTACTCCACAGAGGCTACGATCTGCCCTGTAGACTGAGACATCCGGGCACACACCCGGTCATAGGTCTCCACGCTCTCCGTCACCCATCCGCCTCCATGGAAGAAAAGAAGAACAGGAAGGCTCTGCTTTCCGGAAATTCCCTCCTTCATCATTTTTTCCGACGGGAAATAAAGGCGGACAGGTACCTCATAATCTTTATTATACACCTTTGTATCCAGCTTTTTCCAAAAAATCTTCATTGGATCCAGTTTTTTCAGATCCGCCAGCTTTCTTGACGCCTCCACCTCGATATTCCCATAGGAAAGGGCATGAAGGATCGTCCTCATGGTCTTTGAAATAAATGTTCCGTCTTTTAACTGATCTGCCATTTCACACGGCTTCCTTTCTCATCTTTCTCTACAAGAAGCTGATCCTCGATCTCCTGCTTCAGCTCCGTCACATGGGAGATGATCCCGATCAGTCTGGAGCCCTCCGCCATCCTGAGCAGCACTTTCACCGCCTGGTTTCTGGAATGTTCGTCAAGAGAGCCGAAGCCCTCGTCGATAAACATCATATCCAGATGGATGGACGCGGAGCTCTGCTGGATCTGATCAGCCATTCCCAACGCCAGGGAAAGAGCGGCCATGAAGGATTCTCCTCCCGAAAGCGTCCGCACCTCCCGCTCCTTACCTGTGACTGTGGAATAAACCATCAGGTCGAGACCTCTGTTTTTTCCCTCTCCGGCTTTTTTGAGATCGTACATCCGAAGCTCGAACTGGCCCGCGGACATCTCCCGGAACCTGCGGTTTGCGGCGCGGAGGATCCGCTCCAGATAATACCTCTGCACATAGGTTTCCAGATCCATTCTGGAACCGCTGACATTGCCGGAGGCCATCCGGTAAAGGCCGTCCAGCCGGGCATGTTCCGCTACGGTTCTCTGCCTCTCCTCTATTTTCGGCGCCAGAGAATCATATGCCTCCTGATTCGTTTTCAGGAGAGACTGACATAGATTTTTATCTGCTTCCGCAGCCCTCTGTCTCTCCTCCGCTTCCTCCGCCGCTTTTCTCAGTTCTTCCAGAACCGGAGGCTTTCTGTCTCCAATATACTCCTTCATGGAATCTCTCACCTGCGCCGCCGTATCCCTGCGTCTTTTATAATCGCTGATCTCCCTGCCAAGCTCTTCCGCATAACCTTCGCTATAGGCGTCTGTAAGATCCTTCCATCCGGTCTCGTCAAAGCCCCTCTTCTTCATTTCCTTCTGATACTCCGCCGTCCTTCCGGCAAGCTTTTGTTCTTCCATCGGAAGCTCTCCGGAATACTGAGCAATAAGGGTCTCTGTCTTATCTTTTTCCGTTCTGCAGGCTCCCCTTACTTTTTCTGCTTTATCATAAATATCTTTGCAGCGGTCTCTTCTCTCCCGGGCCAGACGCTCCCGCTCCCGGGCCTCTTCCGGGGAGGCGAACTCCGCGGAGCCGGAAAGCCCCGAACGCTCCGCCCGGCAGGCGGCCAGCTCCTTTTCCGCCTGTCCTGCCTGTTCCTCCGCGGATTCCGCGGAAGCTTTCTGTAATTCCTTTGTTTTTTCCAGTTCCTCCAAAGAACGGCGGAGCCGACGCAGAAGCTCTGTCTCTCTCCTGCACTTTCCGTCCTCCTCCTGAACAGAAAGGGCCCAGCGCCTTATGGTATCCGCCGCCTGCTCCCAGGTCATTTCCACGGAAGCCCCCGGGATCACCGCTGTGATTTTTTCCTTCAGCCGCCGCCACTTATCCTGAAAGTCCGCTTTTCCCGCTTCGGCCGCGGCCCGGGCGGATCCGGCCTCTTCCGCCCGCTTCTCCTGAGTCTGCCTGAATCTCTCCTTCTCTTCTTCCAGCCTGGAAAGTCTCTCCTCTGACACATCTCCGTACTTCTCTTCCCACTTACAGGGCGCGGGATGGCTGAGGGAGCCGCACACGGGACAGGGCCTGCCTTCCTCAAGGGTTCTGGCAAGAAGACCCGCCTGGGCGTCCAGAAACATCTGCCTCATTTTTTCATAGACCGCGCCTGTCTCCTGATATTTTTCTCTGGCTGAAACATAGGCCGCCTGGACTTTTTCCGCTTTTTGACTCTTTTCCTTTGCGGCATCAAATGCCTCCTTCAAAGCTTCGCTGTCCTTTGTCAGCTCCTCTGACAGGCGCTTTTTTTCATCCAGAAGCGGCAGCCTGCGCTCCGCCTCCGAAAGTTTTGCTTCCTCTTCCCTCCAGGTCTTTTCCTGCTCCTCCAGCTCCCTCTGCTTTTTCTTTTCAGACTCCGCTTTTTTGCGGGCTTTTTTCAGAGCCGTCTCCGCGGAGGCGATTTTCTGGTCTGCTTCCTTTATTTTCTCGAACAGCGCAAGAGCCGCCTTCGTCTTTTCTGATATTCTGCTGAAATTCTCCTGCTCCCGGTCATAAGCTTCCCTGGCCCCATCCGCCTCCTGAAAGGCCTTTTCGGATTTTTTCAGAAGGCCGGGAAGCTGTTCCTGATTTTCCTTCAATGTGAGACGGATCCGGCGGACGGATTTTTCCGCCTCCTCCATCCATTCGTATTTTTTCAGAATTTCAAAGGCTCCTTTCAGTTGTTCTGCCAGAGCCTCCTTTTTCTGTATCTCTTCGGCCTGCTTCCCGCAGGCTTCCAGTTCCTCTTCAGCCTCTTTCAGCCTTTGATACAGCTTTTCCAGATCCTCCGCCCCTTTCAGGGCGTCTCTTTTTTTATCCCTGCTTTCGGCGGCCTCCCTGTATTCCTTCTCCGCTTTTTTGCAATTCTTTTTCACCGCTTCCGTAAGGAGTCGCAGTTCTTCCGTAAATTCCCCGGCAGACGCCAGAACGCCCTCTGAAATCTGCTTTTTCAACTCTGTGATCCGGCTTTCCCGCTCGTAGTCCTCCGGGATCCTCACCCGCTCCGCCTCGGTCTGACACCGGGTCTTCAGCGTGTCAAGCTCCTTCTCCTTCCGGCGTTTCCGGTCTCCCAGCTCCTCCGTGATCTTCTGATACATGCCGGTATTAAAGAGCCTGCGGAAGATCACCTTTTTATCGTCAGATTTCGCCCGGAGCAGCTCCATAAATTCGCCCTGGGCGATCATTGCCACCTGCATAAACTGGCCCTTCGTCAGTCTTACGATCTCCAGGAGCTTTTTGTCGGCCTCCTTCTGAGGGTACTCCCTTCCGTCCGGCATCAGCAGCGAGACCGTTCCGGCAATCTCCCGTGTTCCCACACCTTTCGCCGCTCCCCTGGTGATCAGCTTCAGATGCCGGGGCGTCCGGCGTACCGTATAAATTTCCCGGTCCCTCTCTGTCCCCTCCGCAAAAACAAGCTCCACAAAGGGCTCTCTGCCGTAATCCGAATAATGACTCTGAAGTACGGTTCCTTCTTTTTTGTTAGCTGTGGAGCTTGCCTCTCCGTACAGGGCAAACACAATGGCGTCAAAGATCGTCGTCTTTCCCGCGCCCGTATCTCCTGTGATCAGAAAAAGATTCTGATCCGGCTTTGCAAAATCAATAACTGTTCTTTCTCCATAGGAACCAAACGCCTGCATGGTCAGTCTCAGCGGCCGCATCCTACTTCACCTCCTGAACCGTATGGATCACATCCCGAAGGATTTCTTTTTCTTCGTCGTCCAGCTCTGTCAGAAAAGAACAGCAGAGCTCATAAGGATCCGGCATTTCCTCCGCCGTTTTCATCTCCTCTGTGTACTCTGCCCTTCTCCTGTTTTCCCGCCGGATTTCCAGAAGGCCTGGAAAGCTATTACGGAGCCTGTCCTGCATATCGATCACATCCAGATCCACTTTGTCTGTCAGAATAACAGACACATAATCTCCGCAGGCCTGTCCCAGCACCTCTTCAAGACTGCCTCTGATAACCCGGAGCTGGCGCAGCGGCTTCAGCGGAAGGACGGAAATCTTCGCCGCTTCCCCCTTGGCGCCCAGTTCAACCATCAAAATCCCTTTCTGCTGCCCGGCCTCGCTTACGGAACAGGCCAGGGGCGTTCCGCAGTATCGGAAACAGTCCTTTCCCGCCTTCATGGGCTTATGGATATGTCCCAGGGCTCCATAATCAAAAAGCTCCAGAATATCCCCTGTTACCTGATCTATGTTTCCCACCGTCCGTATCTCCGATTCCATTCTCTCCACCTGATCCGCCTGTTTTCCCACAGGGAGGTAAAACTGGTGGCTGACAAGGACATTTCTCCGGGCTGTGTCGATATGTTCCCGAAGGATCAGCCTGTGCACCGTATCGTTATAGGACAGATTGTTCCCGTTTTCCTCTGTTCCTGTTATCATTTTCACCATGGAAGGCTTCACGAAGGGGAGCAGGTAAAAATTCACCGGCCCGTATTCGTCCTCCATTGTCACCTTTTCAATATGCTCCTCTTCTCTCTGGGGAGGCTGCCCGATCATATAAAGCTTCTGCCGGGAAAGTATATTCCGGAAGCAGTTTACCCTGGGCGCGCTGTCGTGATTCCCGCTGATCATCATGATCACCGCCTGGGGCAGAGCCTCCCGCAGCTCGGCAAGAAAGCGGTCGAAAACCTCCACCGCCTCGGCGGAAGGCACCGCCTTGTCATAAATATCTCCCGCGATCACAACGGCGTCCGGCTTCTCCTCCGCCGCCTTCTCCACGATCTGACCCAGGATATATTCCTGATCCTCCCTGAGATCCCTGTTCATTAATTTTAACCCGATATGCAAGTCTGATAAATGAAAAAATTTCATAGTCTGCCGTCCTTTATGTTGTGTGTCTGTTTCTCTGTAATTCCAAAGCTGCGGAAGTTCTCCTGACGAAATCTAAATCCAGTTGTCCTCTACTTCCTGTTTCAAAGCACAGAACATGTCGTAAAATTGACTTTTGGCCTGTTCTGCAATCTTCATGGCAACCTTCTTATTGTAAGAGTGCGCCACATTATTTCTTTCCTGCAGCGCATGAAGCCATAAACTCTCATCTTTTATCATTCCTGCTTTATAAGCCGTTTTCAGTACGATTTTGGGCGATCCCGTAGCCCCTTCCGCATATCCGTGAACTTCCAGAACTTCCTTCATCATTTTCCACGACTGCTCAAAAGTGATTTCGTAAAGGCCGACAAGTCCGGTCAGAATCACCGTATCATAGGGTTCCTCATATGAATATATCTCTTTCATATTCAACAAAGCCTGACAAAAATTATTGAACTTTTTCATATAAAACCTGTCCCTCTCTTTGAATTGCCGCACGCAGCTCGTCCTGCATATCCGCATCCAGATTTACAATATCGTATTCCAGCAAAGTTGTTGTTTCTTCCTCTACATCCAACGCGAATCTGTCAAAGTCTCCCCCCGTTACGGCCAGGTCGATATCGCTGGTCCTCCTGAAATCACCTCTGGCCCGGGAGCCGAATAATATGACTTTTATCATACCATATTTCTCTGCCAGCTCCCGTATCTCCTGTATTACTCTGGGATTAATTCCATTGTCCCTCACTTTTTACCTCACCCCGCATAAATTGTTTCGCAAAGATCTCCGGCGTGAGCCGGAGATCTGAATTCTCACTATTGCACATTTCTTAAATACATCCGGGATTCCCCATCGTTTTCGACCATATTTCTCATGCAATTTGACTGGGCGATAAAAGCGGCTCCCGTCATACTGTTGTTCCTGGTCTGAACCTTTATAATGCGAAGATTGGAATACAAATTCGAATGTATTAATTTCTCCACCTTTTCCTTCGCGAGCTCCAGCAGCTCCGGATAGTCCAGTATCATAGCTCCCCCTACCAGAATATAATTTGTGTTATACATATAAACCAGATTTCGGATCAAAATTGCCAAATCAGACGCCGTTTTGTCAATAAATGTTACCGCCCATTCCTGCTTTTCTCTGTATGCTTCAAATATCTGTTCTATCTTTGTAATCTTCAGTCCCGCCTCCTGACACACCTCAATGAGACTATTGTGTGTTAAGGTGGTCTGTACGCACCCTCTCTGCCCGCAGTCGCATTTACGTCCTTCAGGATGAATGATCACATGGCCGACTTCTCCAAAGGCATTATCGCTTCCCCTGACAATTTCACCGTGAAACATTACAGCCGATCCTACGCCCATCCCTATTGTCAGATATGTAACATCCTCTTTGAGAAATTCTTTTTCCTGATGAACGACGCTGGTGATCGCCGCTTTTGTGTCATTCTCCATATATACCTTTTTTTTCAAGACATTCTGGGTCCGCGCTCCAAAATCAATATGGTTCCAGCCAAACTGAGGAGCGAAATAAATATCTCCCTTTTTATAATCTACATTTCCAATACAGGATATTCCCACCGCGCTGATCTGCGTCTCCTTAATTGAATTTTTATTACATATATCAATATACATCCGGCGGATCAATTCAATGATCTCGTCCGGCTCATAATGTCTCTCCTGTAATTCCAGTATACAGGAATCGAGGATCCTGTCTGCAAAATCCATAATGCAGATTCCAAGATTATCTGAATCTATGGAAACGCCAACTGTGATAATACTCTCCGGCACGATCTTCAGCTTTATCCCTTTTCTTCCAACTTTGTCCGTAGTAATAAAATCTTCTTTTCGAACCAGCCCTTTCGCAATAAGGTTTTCCACAATTCTTGAAATACTGGTTGGGCTCATCCGCGTGATTTTTACAATATCCGCCTGGGAAATATCACTGTTTTTATTTGTCTTGATAATTTCCAGGATCATTTTTTCATTATTATTTTTTAAGTTCTGCTGGTTTTGAATCTTCATAACATCCCCACCAATACCTTTTCTTTTTAAACTGCAGCAGTTTCAATCCAATTACTCCATGTTTTGTCCCGCTTAAAAACACATCTTTAAACTCTTGCGGAATATCTGCTGCCGATACGTTTCCATAAAAATTTTCTCTGTAATTATAAGTCCGCAGATCATTCAAAAATTAATTCAGCGTCAGGGTACACAGATGCCGCTTAGTCTCTTAGAACAATTTTAACATATATTTCCAATTCTTATCCACTATATTTTACCAATTGGCCTTTAAAGATCCCCTTCATTGATTATGATATTTTCCGGCCTTTTACCTTCTCCTTAATTACAGTTGCAAATAATTATTAAGCTATATAAAACCCCGCACAGTAAAACATGCCAAAATACAGCCCTGTATTTTGACATGCTCCACCCGCTCAATGATCTATTTTTCCAGATTACACCATTCCAGACAAGCCGCGGCCACTGTCTTGCAGCATGTCACTACATCCTCTGTCCTGCATCTTTCATTTGTACTGTGCGCAAGAGCCGGATTTCCCGGGCCGTAATTTATCACAGGGATCCCGGGCACTCGCATCAGCCATCCGGTATCCGTATGAAAACCGGAGCCGATCAGCCCGCTTGTTTCACATGTTGACTTCGCGGCCTTTTCCATAACTTTTACAAAAGGATGCTCCTGAGGAACCTCAGAACAGTCCGCCTCACAAACCCACTCAATTACCGGGGGATGTTCTCTGAGCCATGGATCTGCCTGACTTACACTATAAATAAAATCTTCAAACTCCCTTTTCACCTCCGGCCCAAGGCCGAATTCATCTGTTTCCTGAGGCAGAATCTGAATATTAAATGACAATTCGCAGTATGCCGGATAACTGGATCTGTGGTGTCCTCCGTTTATCATCGCAACCTTTACCTGGCACGGCAGCTTCTCCAGCGGATGATTTTTGTCTGGTCTTTTCTCCCATTCTTCATTCAGACGGTCAATCTGATCCATAAGATACCTTGCTTTTTTAATCGCGTCTACCGGACCGCCAAGCGTCCAGTGAGGCTGCCACTCTTCCAAATGTCCCGTGCGTCCGTATACTCGTATATCTCCCCAGGTAATATTCCTGCAAAGCAGGCTGATGTCCAGATCGGTTGGTTCTCCCATAATTCCCGCGTCAATCTGAATGCCTTTTTTCTTCAGCCAGTCGGCAACTGCCAGCACCCCTGTTCCTCCTGATTCTTCACATACTACGCTTGAAAACCAGATATCTCCCTTTGGCCGGCATCCTGTCCTGATAATCGCTTCTATTGCCATAAGCTGACTGAGCAGTCCCCCCAGCTCATCTACACAGCCTCTTCCGTAAAGAATCCCATCCTCAATCTCAGCTTCAAAAGGATGATGTTTCCATTCATCAGTATCATCAGCCGCAACCACGTCGCAATGTCCGATCAGCAAAACAGACCGCCCGTGTTCCGGGTCTGTCCCCGGAAGCTTTGCCACAATATTCGGTCTGCCTGTAAAATCAATTTTATCTGTGTATCCCGTTATAAATCCCGGCATCCCCCTGTATTCCTCCAGCTTGTCCAGCTCTACATCAAAGGTATACAGTTCCAGACCCAGCTCCCTCACTTTATCCGCAATGATTTTTTCACACTCTGCTTCGTTGTACCCATGCGCTTTGGCATATAATGGATTTACCGGCCTGGAACGGATACAGGCCTGGAGCAATTTAATTAAACGTTCTTTATTCTTCTCAATATATTCTTCCGCCATATGAATTCCCATATATCATGCCTCCTATTGCTATTAATTAACGACTGATCCGACTTTATGCACCGGTGTGCATCTGCCGCCTTCCTCTTTTATCAATCGTCTTCTCTCACTGTACTTACCGCAACCGCTATGATGATGACGATTCCCCTGACTATTGTCTGCTGATACACGCTAAGTCCGTACATAACAAGGGCATTATCCAGCATTCCCATCATCAATGCGCCTACAATAGCGCCGTAAACAGACACCTTTCCTCCCATCATAGATGTTCCGCCCAGTACTGACGCCGCAATGACAGAAGTTCCGGAATCCTCTCCCAGGGTATAACGTCCGCCTCCAAAACGCCCCGCCCACAGAATTCCCGCAAGAGCGCAGAGAACTCCCATCAGCGTCATAACCTGCATCTGGACGCGGGCAATATGGATACCTGAATATTTTGCCGACGTAAGATTTCCGCCTACAGCGATCACTTTACGCCCAAAAGGCATTTTGTACATCAGCAATACTCCAAGGAAAAATATGATAAGCATCCATATAAAGACCGAAGGGATCACACCGATATTTCCGCCGCCGAATATATTAATAAACGTCTTATTCGTAATAGGTACAGACTGGAGATTTGTAATCGTTCTTGCCAGTCCAGTAAAAACCGTTTGCGTGCCAAGTGTCGCAATAAAAGGAGGCATCTTAAGATAAGCAACCAGAAAACCGTTCAGCATACCTGCTAAAACGCCAAATATAAGTCCTGCCGCCACCCCTGCAGCAAGTCCATAATGCTGAAGAAAAAGACCGCATATCAAAGATGTACATGCCACCACCGGACCGGTGGAAAGATCGATCAGCGCGGCTCCAAGAACAAAAGTCATTCCCACTGCCATGATCGCCACCAGACAGGTCTGCCGCAGGATATTCATTAAATTACTGACGGACGCAAAACCACTTCCCACATCCCGTAAGGTTATTGAAAAAATCAGAAAAAGAGCTACAAACGCAATATAAATAATTGATTTTTGAATATCAAATTTTTTCTTCACTTTCATCCACCTCTTTATTGTATTTCCGCTGCCAGCCGATCCTGTGTGATGGTCAGATAATCTTCATTTTGCAGCTCGCCTGTCAATTTTCTGTTTTTCAGAATCATGATACGGCTGCAGTTCTGATTTATTTCTTCTATTTCGGAAGATGCAAATAATACAGCCCCGCCGTCTTTTTTAAACTGGTCGATAATTTTCATGATCTCTGCTTTTGCGCCTACATCCACTCCATATGTAGGATCATCCATCAAAAGGACTCTGGGGCCTGTCGCCAGTGCTTTGGCTATTACGACCTTTTGTTGATTGCCTCCGGATAAGCTTTTGACAAGGTCGTCCCTGCTGTTGGATTTAATATTCATCTTATTAATATAATCATCAACGATATCTGAGCCTTTTTTGTCATCAATCAGTAAATGCTTCGTGATCTTCTTTAAAAACGGTATTTCTATATTAAATTTTATGGAATGTTCCACGCTGAGTCCCTGAAAACGACGGCTTTCAGGAATCAGGTATATTCCTGCCTTTACCGCATCCGCGGCGGATCTGATTTCTGTCTTTTTTCCATCTATATATATTTCTCCTGCCACCAGCTTATCCAATCCGAAAACTGCCCTGAAAATTTCAGTCCTTCCGCATCCCTTCAGCCCGGCAAGTCCTACTACTTCCCCGGAAAAGATACGAAAAGACAGAGGCGTCCGTATCAATTTTGTTACAATTCCCTTGGCCTCCAGAATCGGACAGTCTTTATGGATCTGTACGATGCTTCTGGAAAAGGCCAGATCCACCTGCTCTTTTCCGAGCATAGCTTCAATCATCATCTGCATGGAAACATTTTCTGTTTTTTCATGGAGAGTCATCACCCCGTCTCTGATAACCGCTATACTATCACAATTATCCAGGATCTCCTGCAGGTGATGCGTAATCAATATGATGGAAATTCCTTCTTTTTTCAGTTGGTTTACCATACGGTATAATTTCGCCGCCTGCTCGTCGTCTAACGAGGCTGTAGGCTCATCCATTAAAAGTATTTTTTTCTCTTTCAGCACAGCCTTGCAGATTTCTACCATCTGTTTATCAGCCGAACCCAAATTCTTTATCTTTTCATGGATGTGAATGTCAATATCATATTTCTGCATGAAAGAAACCGCTTTTTGCTCTTCTTCCTTTTCATTGATCAGAGAATGATTTTTTATTTCGTTATTTAGGAAAATATTTTCAAGTACCGTCATTTCAGGTATCAGGCTTAATTCCTGAAATATCATCCCCACACAGTCAAAGGCTTCTCCATGAGCGCTTTCTTTTATGTTCTGTCCTAATATCTCTACTTCTCCTGAGCCAGCATGATATAAACCCTGTATGATCTTGAGCAGCGTACTTTTTCCGGCACCGTTTTTTCCCACCAGTCCGCATACCTCGCCCGTATCCAAAGAAAAATTTATATTTTTTAATACCGGTATTCCATTAAAGCCAATACAGATATCTTTCATATTCAGTGCCTTTTGATCCATATTCTTTTCTCCTTACTGACAGTATACAAAGAATATTGGCCGGAGCGGCCGCAGCAGCAGACAGCCGCTCCTCTCCTGCCTGTTCTTTATTTTCCCGCTGCGTCCAGAGCTTCCGCCAGAGTATCCGGCACCTCCGTACCAAACGACCACTGCCACATGTCTCTCATATTATCTACGGTTACTTTCTGACCCGGGCCTGCCAGCTCTTCCGGAACCTCCTGCCCGAGGAAATCTTTTGCAAGCCCTACTACTGCCGCCGCCGCGTAATAATATGCGGAATCGCAGACAATACCCGCAATATTCCCTTCATTTACCATGTCCAGACAGCACACGGTATCCAGGTCTACCGTTACGATTTTAAAATCATTCATTCCCAGGCTTTTCACGATATCCAACACTTCAAGAGCGGGTGTTGAAAATGTCACAAACATCCCGTCCGCGTCGGGATATCTTGCCAACAAACCACTGGCAACAGATCCCGCGTCACTGGCAGATTCAATTCCCCCAACCTCAAGAATTTCGATATCCGGATATTTTTCTTCCATGGTATCCAGAAAAGCACCGTCGCGTATATTGGACACCTCGTTTACACTGGAAATTTTGATGGCAAGGATCTGTCCTTCTCCGCCTATCGCCTCCGCTAAATAATCTGCCGCCATAGCGCCCTCTTCCGCAAACTCATCCGTCACCATGGTTACATACTGATTCCCGGCTTCGTAGCCCTCAGGCTTTGACCCGGTAAACGCCAGCTTAATTCCTGCATCTACCACAGGATCAAACCTTGAGGAGGCTGTGTCGGCGTCCTGAGGCTGGCAGACAATTCCATCAACGCCCATGGAAATGAAATTCTCCATATTTGACTGCTGCGTTGCAGGATCAAGCTCGCAGGATGCCTCTCCCGCCACTTTTATGCCAAGAGCCTCACACGCGTCCTCAAACCCTCTCATCTGGCCATAACCAAATTCTGATTCTGTAGGAGTTTCAATCGCAAAGCTCAGATCCATGGCCTTTACTTCCTCAATTTCTTCCGCAGACAGCCCCCACTGCTCTCCGGCCCACTCAAAATAGTATCCGTCGCCTGCCTCTTCTCCCGCATATACATTTACAGACCCTGCTGCTGTCACCGCCATAATTGCCGCTAATCCTAATGCTGATATTCTTTTTCTGGTTTTCATTCTTTCTCCTTTCATGGCGCACTGGCTGCGCCAATAATGGTAGATTTGGAAGTTTACTTCCAAACTTTATTCCTCCTGTAACTGCTGCCGCTGCCGCGGCGTTTTATCTGTTTTCACTTTTCTCCGTGGACCTCCTTTATCCCCCTTTCCTGTCCATGAACCTTCTCCTTAATCTGCTATATAAAACGCTTTCTGTTTATCCAGAAGATACGGCCTGAAATAACCGCACAACATAGACATCGGAAGCATTTCATCCTTTATGGGAATACCAAGTATATTTCTCATATATTCTCTTCTTTTTTCAAATCTCTTCCACAATTCCGGGTAATGCTCTTTTATCTGGTTTCTGAGGGACTCGTCCGCAAGCGCCGCGCCGTCTTCAGCATTAGCTCCGCCATAGCCTTTCACATGAATAATTATATCCATCTGAAGCATCATTCCGCTTTTCAGGACGACGGGTGAATCCGGATAAAACGGAGAGGACATCCATTCTTCTTCCGCCACATAGTGCCCGGGATTCAGACTCCATCCATAAGTTTCCACCGGAAGTATTTCTTCTGTCCGCCGGTAAATGTCCGCCGCCTTCACACCGATGCCTATACCGGAATACCAGGCTGTCAGAGCTCTGTAATATGGAACAGCCACTCTTTCCAGGTAATTCCTCTTCCCGGGGTGCAGCTGCTGTTCATCTGATACAGCATATCCGCATCTGTGAGTCAGTCCGCCCCGAAGTCCCATAGTAACCGTCACCGGCTCTCCTGTCTCTATTTTTTTATTCCGCGGTGCCGCAACCGCATTGGTGAATCGCTGTCCTGACGCGCAGATCGTCTGTACTGACGGAGGCTGACCGTGAGCTGCCAGAAGATCTGCAAGCTCCAGCTCCGTCTTTTCTGGTTCTATACTGTCCATAACTTTATAAACACAATAGGCGGCCTGAGAGGCTCCATATTCATAATGCGCGATTTCATTGGCGTTCATCTGGAGTCTGACTCCATACAATGGATGAATAAACAGATCTGTCGCGTTCAGAACCGCGCCGTCCCCACAAATTCCTTTAATGCTGTCCACAATAAATCCGGGAACATCAAACATTTTTTTATTTTCTTCAAAAAGCCCTGTAAATAGCTTCCACCCCACAATGCCCACTGTCCGGCCTTTTTGTATCCCAGCCCTGCCAAGAAGCTCCGAGAATTTATAATCTGTTTTCATGGGCTGGTTTGGAAGCGAAAAATGAGGAACATGAACTGCCTGCGCTTTTATCCTTGCATATTGGGTCATTTTCAGATTTTCATTTCCCAGCATAAGAACGGCGTCGCCGTTTTTATGAAAAACCAGAAGGCCTTCCTCAAAGCGGGGCTCAAAACCTGTCAGATAACCAAAATTAGCCCCGTGCTCCCGGTCTCCATAAACCGCAAGAACATCTATATCGCGTTTTCTCATAGCCGCAAGTACCTTCTCTTTATGTTCCCGCATTGTGTACTCTGTTAAATCCACAGGCTCCAAACCTATTGTTACCGGAGGATGCGGCCTGACATCATACCGCACTCTTCCGTGTACCTCCTGAGATAAAATGTCTACATCTGTCAAAACCGTTTTTTTCATCTCTTAGCCCTTTCATTTAATTTAATACAAGCCTTGCTGCCCCATATATTCCTGCCAGATTTCCTAAAGACGCTTTCAAAATAGGGGGACGGTTCCCGGACAGCGTGATATATGGCTCGAACTGCTCCTGAAGTATTTTAATAAGGTAATCTCCCGCCTCGGAAACGCCCCCTCCGATAATAAATGCTTCCGGATCCGCCACATAGACTACTGCCGCCAGTGCTTTTGCAAGATACTTCATGCAGTATCTCACAATATCTTCCGCAATTCGGTCTCCCTGTTTCGCCGCGTCAATTACAGTCTTTGCAGTTAAGCAGCCTTTTGTCCGTAATATGGAGTTTCCGTTATTGTCTTTAAGCTTTTTTTCTGCGTAACGCACAATCCCAGTTGCAGAAGCAATCTGATCCACACACCCTCTTCCTCCACAAGTACAAAGCTCTGTCTCTTCTGGATTCAGCCGGATATGGCCGATCTCCCCGGCCAGTCCATTTGCGCCGTATCTGAGTTTTCCATCTATTATCACCGCTCCACCTACTCCTGTTCCCAGTGTCACCATTCCGATACTTCTGTAACCCTGGCCGCTTCCTTTCCATTGCTCTCCCAAAGCCGCCACATTCGCATCATTGGCAGCGGCGATTTTTATATCTCCGGCATCAGAAAAATATGTTCTCAATATTGTCACAGGATTAAAATTACGCAGATTCAAATTTACACACACTTCCACATAACCATTTTCCAGAACCGGGCCGGGAATACCTATTCCAATTCCTTTTAAGGCTTTCACAGAAAGATGGCGTGCAATTTCTCTGTGAATCTGTTGCCACATATTTTTTCCTCCATTACCAAAATCCGTAGGTACAGACCATTTCTCAATCAGATTTCCCTCCCCGGAAAACACGCCGAATTTCAAGTTCGTTCCGCCTACGTCTATCCCTGCATAGTATTCCAAATACATCCCCGCCTTTCCATGAAGTCTTACACGCTTTTATTTCTCCACTGGTGTTAATAATAGGAGGTAAAAGAAGAGGAGATTTTATTTCTCCTGTGATGTTATTTATTATAACAGAATAACACAGAATGTCAAACTAAAAATAAATTAAGTTTTGAAAAATTTGTTTATTTATACGTAAATTTCAAATAATTCAAACAGATTTGATCATCTAAAACCTGCAGCTCATTGCCGCGCCGCAGGCGGCTTCTTCTTGGTAAGGCGCGAGGATCACTTTTTTGCCAAAGGCCTGCTCAAAGGCTTTCTGCAGATATTTGTTCTTCCGGATACCGTTTCCTGAGGCGTAGATCACCTCTGTCTCCAGCCCTGTACGGGCCGCGATTTCCCGATACATATCATATAATTCCCCGGCCATGCCCTTCAGCACTCCGTCGATCAACGCGGCGGGAGTAAAATTATCTTCGCCGATCCCTTCAATACTCCCTCTCATATCAGGCTTTATCCTGGTACCCTGAAAGGTAGTCCGCACTTTCAGCGGACGGGATATCTCCGCTTCTTCCAGTATTTTCTCCATGATGCCGTACTGAGCGCAGGCTTCCAGCCCGGCCCCCTCCATATACTGCCGGAAAAAATTTTCAAGTATCGCATAGGCTCTTCCCCCGCAGAGAGAGGCTCCCACCAAAATATATCTGCCGTCCAGATACGGCCTTGTCTCAATACCTGAAACCTGGATATTCCTGTCCGTGACCACAGAAATCTGTCCTCCGGTTCCCATATTAATCAGACTTGCCCCCGGCGCCGTTCCGGCGGCTCCCAAAACGCTCGCCTGATTATCGCCAATCGCAGTATACACAGGCACTCCGCAGAAGGTACCCAGAGGACTTACTTTGTCCGTAACCTCCGGCGCCATATCTGTTCCGGCTCCAAGCGCTTCCAGAATATCCCGCTTGAATTGTTTTTTCCCGGCGTCAAAAAAACCAAGGCTTGCCGCCATGCTGCCGTGCAGCAGAGGACTTTTTCTGTCAGTCAGCTTCATTCCAATATAATCCGCTATCGTACAGAAAGACACGGCCGTGTCCGGAACGATATTTTTTCTTCTGTTGTAAAGCTGGGTGAGCCACCCGTATCCTGTATATACTTCCTCGCCGTATTCCTCCAGAATACAGGCTGTGAGAGATCTTCCACCAAAGTCCGGCTGGTTTCCTCTTCCATCCTGCCAGGTATACAGCGGACTGACACAATTTCCCCTCTGATCCACATACAGGATCCCATGCATCTGCCCGGTAAGCCCTATAGAACTGATATGAGGAATTTCTAAAAGAAGCTCCCGCGCTTTGCCGATCACCTTCTCCTCCAGCAGCGCCGCGTCCTGGAGCTTTTCCCAGGGCTCCTCCGTCTTTATGAAGCTGCCGTTGGCAACCGTCACCGCCCTTTCCAAAATTTTGCTCTCTTCGTTCAGAACAGCAAAGCTGACTGACGTCGTTCCTATATCGATTCCCAGTATACTCATAATATCCTCCCCGAAAAAATTATGTATAAATTCTAAGGATCATGCGAGGTGTTTTTGCCTCGCTTTACCGGCCGTGTTCATCGTCGATCTACAAAGAGTCTCAATTCTCAACGACTGTATTACCCTCTATGCGCTGACCCAATTCTTGATGCCGTATATTTTCATCATATCACACATTTTTTGCTGTGTACATGTACAGAGAACGATACTCTCTCTTTTCGGCTCTGTGACCTCAACCATGAAGATAAAAAGAGAGTACCCTTACCGAAAACAACTTCAGATGAGCTGAATTTCGTTTTTTGATATTTTCCCTTGTAGCCCCATTATATGTGTATTAAAATAACAGATATCAGGATCAAATAGACAAAACTCCAATGCACGCTTGCTTGTAAAGGGATTTTTGAATACTTGACCCCAACATCATCATAGAATCAGGGTGTCGAAAGATACCAGATGAATCGTCACAAAAAGCGGAGTCTTACAGTCTCCGCCAGAGGGAATAATATGAAAAAAGAAAATTCATCAACGGCTTTTCTGGATATTCTCCGCTGGTGCGCCGCCGCTATGGTAGTCTTGTTCCATGTGGTCTCCGGCGTAACATCCATTCTATCCGCAGAAATGACTCCCAACGAAAGAGCCGTTTATTATACCTTAAAAGCTCTGATGACCGCAGGCGTCCCTATCTTCCTTATGATATCCGGCGCGCTTCTTTTAAATCCTGAAAAAGAAATATCAGGCAAAAAAATACTGTCACATTATCTGAAAAGGATCCTTCTTGCCCTTCTCCTCTTCGGAACAGTATTCTCCGTTATGGAGCTGGCGGTGACGGAGGGAAGCTTTTCCCCGGCTATGATATGGCGTGGCTTTCTCAATACCCTGTCGGGCAAAAGCTGGGCGCACCTGTGGTACCTGTATGAGCTTGCCGGCCTGTATCTAGCTACTCCCCTTTTAAGGGCCGCCGTCAAACATTTCGGCAGACAGCTTCTGAAATACAGCCTGGTTCTTGGGTTCCTTTTTGCCAGTATTATTCCTTTTGCCGAACAACTGACAGGCTTTGACCTTGGATTTATTTATCCTTTTTCCAGAATTTATCTTTTATATTATGTGTTTGGATATTATCTCCTGAAATATGTAAAAATACAGCCCAGGATTTCTGCCGCGGCGGCGGTTATAACTGTCGGGATCCTTATTGCGGATATGGCTTTTCTGAAGCTTTTCCGTGTATCCTACGACTCGCCTCTGATCGTCCTTCTGGCTGCCAGCCTCTTCCTCACAGCATCCGGCAGAAGGCCTCATATATCATGGATGTCCCGGCACCGGAATCTGTGCTTTGGGATTTATCTCGTGCATCCGGTTTTTCTGAATCTTTTTTACAAGTTTTTCCAGATTACGCCGCTCGATCTGGGCTATGTGGGAATTCCGGTTTTCTGGGCCGGCGCCTTTCTTCTGTCCTGCCTGGGATCCTGGATCATGCAGAAGATTCCTCTTCTGAAAAAATATGTGGTGTAAAACCGCCGTACAGGTTTTCCTATACGGCGGTCTATTATAGTCTTTCTTCCTCTCGGGTTACTTTTCGTCCAGCGTTTGCTGATCGGTCTTTCTGGGTAACTCCGGCAAATGAAATTGCTCTTTAAAATACGTATAATCGAGATACTTAAAAACCCTTTTTTCCTGCTCTAAAACCTCTAATGATTGAAATTCCGCAATAAGTCCATCATAGTTTTTTGCAGATTCAGCCAATACTCAACACTTGCCCCCAACATTCTGGATAATTTCGAAGCAATATCTGTGGACAAGATTACATGGAACATACGGCTCCTTATTTTCGTTAAGAGGCTGTAATTTTTCAGGCGTATTACTTCCCCTTTCTTCAGCACAGAAACTCCATCTCATTCTCCATTTGAACAAATCCATATTTCAAATATAACGGGCGCCCCATATCCGTGGCCTCCAGCGACACAGACGTGATACCTCTTTCTCTGGCGTCATTAACCAGCATATCTAACGTTTTATATGCAATGCCTTTTCTCCTGTATTCCGGAGCAGTATACATATTCATAATATAGGCCTTTTTTCCGCTTGGATTGTGATACGTCGGCATTATCTGATAAAAACTGATTCCGCCCGCTCCTATAAAACGCTGTCCGTCATATACTAAATACGCGATATGCGTGTCATCAGAAAGAGCCTTTTTATAGTAATAAAAAGACTGCTTCTCCACATCGCTCATGTCGGTTTTTTCATCTAATTGATTAGCTGCTCTTAATACCGTTATTCTTGTCTCGGTCAATACGGCTAAATCTTCAAGTGTTGCACGCTTATATGTAAAACTCATCATCTGCACCCTCACTCTCCGGAAATTGCCAAGTTTGCCTGACCTTTTACAATAAATCCAATATCCGTCACATAGCTGCCTTCTTCTACAAGGCCGTTGTAGTCCAGAGATTCAATGTGGAGCGTATTCTCTGCGTCTGTGTAGGATCCATTCCAACTGTCTGACAGCTCAAACTCATTGGTAAACGCCACGTCTACCGCCCACTGACTGCAGGCGCTGCCTGTATTTTCCAGAATAAGATCGTACTGGAAGAAATATTCGCCATTGGACTCCCACGAATTTTTCAGGGACACCGTACATTTCATCTGACCGCTTGTAAAGACATCCGCGCCGTTCGTATCCCCGTTTCTGCCATTCGCATTCCCGCTTCCGCTGTCCTCATCTCCGCTTCCGCTGTTCTCATTCCCCCTGCCGCCGTTCTCATCTCCGCTTCCGCCGATGGCGTCCCCGCTTCCGCTGCCCTCAGTGTCCCCGGTCAGCATTTCGTACAGCCACTTTCCGCAGTTTGTAAGATCATCCCTTGTAAAATCAGACGTTTTCTGACATGCCGGACTTAGAATAGACGACGATTCGTTCTTGTTTGAGAGATTCCACATCACATAACTAATGCGATAGCGGTCCATCGTCTCGATCCAACGGTCCGCCTCCTCAATATCCAGCGCTCCATTGCCGCTCGCGTCGCAGATCCCGTACTCTGACACAAAAATCGGCAGCCCGCTCTTAACCGCGTCTGTCATAGCTGTACGCAGCTCAGCCTTATGGGTGGCGGCATAGTAATGCAGCGTATACATAACGTTGCTGTCGGAGGTGATAGGATCAGCCGCGGCGGCGCCGACATACTGCGACCAGTTCGGTGTGCCCACGAGAATCACCGCATCCGCGTCGTTTGCGCGGATCACTGGAATCACTTCCTCCGCATACGCCTTGATGGCAGACCATTCTGTCCCGCCGTTGGGCTCGTTGCAGATCTCATAAAGTACATTGTCATAGCCGGAAAATTTCTCCGACATTTCCGCGAAAAAGGTCTTCGCCTCCTCCTTGTGCACATTAGGATCCAGGTCGCTGAGCACATGCCAGTCAACGATCACATACATATCGCTGTCCGCGGCACAGCGGACGCCCTTCTCTACCAACTCCTTCAGGCAGGCCTGGTCTCCGCCGGAGCAGTAGCCGCCGTATTCCTCCGTGTACATCGCCAACCGCATTACATTCACATTCCATTTTTCTCTGAACTGCCGGAAGCAGCTCTCATTGATATAGTCTGGATACCATGCGATTCCGTGGGTGCTGATACCGCAAAGCTGCACCGCCTGCCCCTTTTCATCGACAAGCTGCGTACCCTCCACATGCAGCGCTCCGTTCACCGATGGCGCCGCCAGCTCCGTGCTCTCCACATGCGGCGTTCCGTTCACCGATGGCGCCGCCAGCTCCATGCCGGACGCTGAAGCTTCTTTCTCCGTTTCCGTATCTGTAGCCGTGTCTGCCGATACTTTCCCGTCTAAAGCGATACCCGCCCGCGCAGATTCATCTGCCGTCACCTGGATGCCGCTCTGAGCACTCGCCTGCTCTGCCCGGCAGACCGCCGCCGGACAGCAGCAGAATACAAGTGTCTCCATCAAAATCACCGTCAATAAATTTTTTCGCATTTCTATCCCTCCCAATTCGAAATAATACGCTTCTCATCCTCTTCTCTCCCTGCATCGGACACATGCTCAGACGCATAACCATACCGACTTTTGCCGCTTCATCTGCCGAACTATGCTTCCTCGCTTCACTCTTTCCTCTTAATAAAAACTGCTTCATTCAAAACAAATTGGCAAAAGCCCCGCGGGAAAAATCCCGCGGAGCTGTCTGCTTTTACGCTTATTTTTTCTTTCCTAAGAAGTAGGCTTTGAAAGAGACTATCCTGCTGGTACTCTGATGCTTGCCCTGCGCATACAGCTTCACTGTCTGCCAGCCCCTGAGATTTTTGTAATTCAGATTAAGCCGGAATACCCCGGAGCTGTCTGTTTTGGCGGAATACATACGGCCTCCGACACTCAGCTTTACTGTGGTGCCTTTGTCGCATTTTCCTTTGACGACTCCCGTTCTCACATTGACGGATGTCACCTTGGGCGTGGAGGGCGCCGCTCCGTCCCACTCACAGAGAAAAGCGGTCTTGGTATTGCCTTTAAAATCACCGTTTACCCATTTCCCGTTACTGTTCATCAGCATGGCGTAACGCTTGCCCGGGGATTTCAGCATAGCTTTCAGACTGTATTTCCAGTTTTTATAGGAAATCTTTTTTCCGTTTACGTCTGTCCAGGTTCCCGCCCTTCTGTAATCCGTGACCCCGAAATAGGCTGAGGTACATTTTTTCTGACGGAGGTAGGCCCGCAAAAACGTGTTTTCCCTGCTTGTCTCGATGACGGCGAGATGGCCGCCCTTCTTCTCACAGAAGGCCTTCGCCTGTCTGTAATTCATCCTTCCATAGTAAAGCTGGTACTTGTTTCCCTGATAAGCAACCGCCGAGGAAGGAATCCCCGAGGCCGCCTTTGCTTCCACTGTCGGATACATTCCCAGAAGCATCACCGCTGTCAAAATAATCGTGATTACATTTTTCCTGAGTTTCATATTTTTTCTCCCTTCTTTCATCTCTCCCGTTGTTTTTGTTTCTGAGATCATTATATATGGGAAAAAAAGCAAAAACCGTAAATGTATTTTTTCATCAACTTCCTGTCATTTTTGACAGTACCTCTACTTTCGGAATGTGGATATGGGAAGGAAGGCCGTATCGACTTCCTGCTGCACGATGCTTGCATATTCTGTATGGATCCAGTGCACCTGGTTTTCCTTTTCTTCATCTGATATCTGAGAATAGCTGTCCCGGGTTCTCCCGCCAGTGCTCCGGTAGCTGGTTCCGCCGGAACCCTCCGCCATATTCGTCTGCAGCACGGAATATTCCATAAACCACTCAGCGGGCGAACCAAGCCCCCATTTCGCCAATGTCCCGGAGGTCAGGCCGTCGCCCCACAGTTCCACAGACGCCAGCCGGTTGTCGGAAGTCAGCAGAAGGAACGCGGTGTTATCCGGTATGCTCAATACACGCAGAGCCTTATCATGCGACTCGTCCTCCACACTGGTATAAATCTCATATACCTCTCTGCTGAGCACTGCTCCCATGGAGGAGTTATCTCCGCTGTATACGGGACCGATCAGCAGTTCCAAAATCCCGTCGCCGTTCAGATCTATCATACGGATGCCGATCTCCTCCGGCTCGAAGTTCCCGATAAGAGGGTTCAGCCCTTCTTCCAGATACTTTTCCCGGCTCCAGTTTTCCTCCAGGGCGCAGAGGTACGCGCCTATAATAGCATCATAATCTCCCAGATAACCGACCCTGTCTATGGGCTCCCGCCACCGGAGCCGGATCTGGCTGCCGTCGGAGCTGAGATATGTTGCTCCCAGCTTATCGCAGAAGCCGGATACATCCCCCTCCGCGGCTGAAAGCGGAAAGGCTTTTTCTACGGAAATTCCTTCGGAGCTGATGATCCCTGTGCTGTCCGCCATAAGGTTGGTATAATCCTCATATCCGTAATTTGACATGAATTTCAGCTCATCATCCCAAAATACCATATCTTGAATCTGAAGAACCTGAGAGCCGGCAGATTCATATATCTCGTCAATATGAACCGTCACCGTCTCTGAATTCACCGGCTCATCCAGAACAAGATAATGTACCCGCATCGTGTCCTCAATCTCCAGCTCCGCTTTTGCATCGTCAAATTCCAGCGTGATCTTTTTGGGCCGACTCATCTGCTCATGCATCTCACTGCTGTAGCTTCCCGCAAACAGATACATTCCGCTGATCCGCTCTTCACCGGAAAAGGTAAACGTCACCGATTCCCCAACGCCAGTGTTTCCCTCCGGCGTCCTCCATGTCGTTGTCTGGACGCCGTCCAGCCAGTTCAGAAGGGTATCATCCGTTTCCTCCGCTGATACGGACGGCTCTATGGACAGAGGCGCAATGGCCCCTCCGGTCATGATGGAACCAATTTCCTCCCATCCGCCGATGCTCCGTTTCTGTTCCAGAGCAAGCGCTGCCGCTGCTTCCGCCTCGCTTTCGCTTTCCGTCTCGCTCTCTGCCACGGTATCCTTTTCTTCCTCGCTATCTGCTTCAGACTCATTCTCCGCTCCTGGCTTGCTCTCATTTTCCGGCTCGCTCTCTGTCACGGTATCTTTTTCTTCCTCGCTATCTGCTTCGGACTCATTCTCCGCTCCTGGCTCGCTCTCATTTTCCGGCTCATTCTCCGTCACGGTATCCTTTTCTTCCTCGCTATCCGCTTCGGACTCATTCTCCGCTTCCGCCTCGCTCTCATTTTCCGTCTCGTTCCCCGTCACGGTATCCTTCTCGGTATCGTTATCCGCTTCGGACTCGCCTTCCGCTCCCGATCCACTCTCACTTTCCGGCTCGTTCCCGGCTTCCGCCTCGCTTTCGCTTTCCGGCTCATTCTCCGTCACGGTATCGGTTTCAGTTCCGGTTCCGCTTTTATCCGTAATGTCCAGCTCCTTCCCGGTCTCCGAAACTCCTGTCTTACCCTTCCACGGCAAGCCTGTGGCCAGAACAGCGACGGCCACGATCAGCAGAACAAGCGCTGACGCCAGGCCGGAAACCCTTGCGCGCCGACTCTTCTTCTCTCCTCGTGTTTCTGCCGGAAATCGCTCCTTCTCCTGCTGCTCACGGTTCTCCTGTCGCTCACGATTCTCCGACTTCTCTCGACTCTCCGGCTTCTCTCGATTCCCAAACTGTTCACGACTTTCCGGCTGCTCTCGGCTCTCCGACTTCCGCTCACGGTTTTCCGACTTCTCATGCTTTCCCGGCTGCTCTCGATTCCCCGATTTCTCACGATTCTCTGACTTCTCTTGATTATCCGGCTTCTCTCGATTTCCAAACTGTTCACGATTCTCCGACTTGCGCCCCTGATTCTCCGGCTTATGCTCTTGATTCCATTCTTGCTTCTCTTCCTGATCGCGCTCCCGTTCCTCTGTCAATGGCCGGTCGTTTTCCCGCTCCTGAGAGGCGGCTTTTTTCTCTGTGTTTTCCAGCAGCAGTCTCCGAAACTCCTCTGCCGAGGAAATACGGTCTCTTCTATGTACCGCCAGACTTTTCAGCAGAACAGCCTCCTTCTCCGGCGGGATCTGTACGCCCAGCTCCGAGGGCTTCCTCAGCTGGTCATCGATCATTCGCTCCAGAGCTTCCTCGGGGCGTAATCCTGTGATCATACGGTAAAAGGAAGCTCCGGCTCCGTAGACATCTGTCCAGGGCCCCTGTTCCCCGTGGCTCCGGTACTGCTCCTCCGGTGCATAGCCCGGTTTCAGGATCACAGACAGACTGCGGGAATAAAGGGAGGCCGCGTATCTGGCGGCTCCGAAATCCAGCAGCTTCACCGTACCGTCTTCCATTATAAAAATGTTGTCCGGGGCGATATCCCTGTGTATGATCCCTACCTTGTGAACGGCGGACAGCCCCTCCAGAACATGCAGGATGATATGCTCCGCCTCTTCATAGGGCAGCCTGCCCTTCTGCTGCAGCAGTTCCCGCACCGTCTGCCCTTTCAGGAATTCCATGATGATATATCCGGTCTCATTCTCCCGAAAACAATCGTACACTCTGACGATCTCAGGAATGGAACTGCACTGGGCCAGTCTGCGGGCCTCCTCGATGAAGCCCCGCAGGCCGTTTTCAAACTGTATCCGGGCGTCTCCCGGATACACTGTGAGCTTCCTGGAGCCAAAGCCTCTCGTGGCAAAATCACTGGGGAAATATTCCTTAACGGCCACCGCCTGCTCCATCACAAGATCATAGCCGATATAGGTTACGCCGAAACCGCCGTAGCCCAGCACCTTCCCCACCATATATTTGTTTGACAGCACAGTACGGGGCTCCAGATAATAAGCCTCTGAAACGCCCGTTCCCACCGCGTAGCCGCAATAAGGGCACACACTGTCATTTTCGCTGATCTCCCTCATGCACCCCATACAAAGATTTTTCGCCATTTTCCGTTTCCTTCCCCAGGCCTGCCCTATTTCTCAGATATCTTTAAAGCTTTTCCTTTTTCGGGCAGAAAATCAGCTCCGTTTCTCCGCCGCTCCTTCAGCTCCTTTTTCTTCTCCAGAATGGCAGGCGCTTTTCTCTCTCCGGCTTCCCTGAATCCTCTCCGGCAGAAACAGTTTCCTTCATCGCCGTTTTCCCAGCTTCCTCCCCGGCAGAGACGGATTCCTCCATCTCCGTTTCCTTCAGCATCGCTTTCTCGAATTCCTCCCCGCTGTGGAAACGATCCTCCGGCTGAAGACTCAGAGCCTTCAGCATCACGCCCTCGATCACCGGATCCATCTCTATTCCCAGCTCTGTAGGCGTTTTGAGCTTCTCACCCATCATACGGTTCAGCGATTCTATGGGTTTCTCTCCGGTCACCATCTCATAGAAGACCGCCCCCGCTCCGTAAATATCCAGTTCCGTACCCACCTGGCCCTTAGTGCGGTACTGTTCCGGCGGGGCGTATCCCGCCTTTACAATGAGGGACGGAAGCTGCTCCTCCACGCCCCTTTGGAAATAGGCAGCGCCAAAATCAAAAATCTTCACCCTGCCGTTTTCCAGAAGAAATATATTGTCCGGGCTGATATCCCGGTGAATGATCCCGTTTTCATGGATTCTTTTCAGCGCGTTCAGAATGGACATCATATAACCGCAGGCTGTTTCCAGAGGAAATTTTCCCGTCTCCCTGAGCTGTTCCTTCAAAAGACGGCCATGGATAAACTCCATAATGATATAGGCCGTTCCATTCTCCTCAAAAAAATCGTATTCATTTACAATGTCCCGGTCTCTGGCAAAAATGGCCATATTCTGCGCCTCCTCCAGAAACCGCTTTTTCCATTTCTCATAGGTTTCCGCCTTTTCACCAGAAAATACTCCGACCTTTTTTTCGCCCTCCGCACGGTTTACCAGGCCCGCCGGATAAAATTCCTTCACCGCCACGACCATCCCGAGGGTGACGTCGTAGGCTTTGTATGTGATTCCAAAGCCTCCAAGACCAATGGAAGCTCCAATGATATACCGGCCGCGCAGGATCGTTCCCGGCTTAAGCTGATACAGATTTTCCGGTTCCGCGTTTTCCATATATCCACAATGGGGACACACCTCATAATTTCCCTTAATCTGAAAACAATTCAGACACCAGTTCCTCCCGGCCATCTCTCTCCTCCGATCCATTGCTCATCATCTGCTGTCCCTGGACAGAGACCGCAGCAATATCATACACAGCGCTCCGCACAGCAGCGTCATTGCCAGCAAAATCCCCCAAACCTGATACAAATGTCCGCTGACTGCCTCAAAGATTTCCTGAAATTCATGCTCAGCCGTGGGAAGCTGCTCCTGTATTTTCATCGTCAGATCATTCAGTCCCGCGATACTTCCCAGCCCTTCCACAGACCACTTGCTGATGGTAAAGTAGGAGATCCACTCCCCCGCTCCGCTGAGTTCAAAGAGTATACCGGAAAACAGAAGCTGGATGATCAGGATAAAAGGCGCCAGAGTCATCGCCTTATCCCCGGTCTTTACCAGGCTGGAAACCACAAATCCCAGAGCCATAGAAGCCTCTATGGTCAGCCACAATGTCAGATACAGCTCCGGCGCCGGATGATCCAGCAGGATCCCCGCCTCCGGCAGTCCTACTGTCAGAGAAAAGATCAGCATCATCAACATCCCCTGAATGGCGCCCAACAGCGTCTGTACCAGGAATTTGGAGCTGATATACACCGGGAGCCGTAAATTTCCCATATACTCCCGCTTCAGGATCGTTCGCTCCTTACAGACCTCCTGGATAGAATTGAAAAGGCCGATCCAGATCCCCGCGCAGCTCAGCGCAAATAAAATAGATTTGGTGTCTTCGTAGATTTCAAATACAGTATCCTTGGCTACCACGGATAAAAGCAGAGCGATCACCACCGGCTGCAGGAGCAGCATCCCCAGCCGCTGGGCGTCGTTGCGGATCAGCTCTATGTAACGGGAGGTCAGGATCCCAAGCTGCTTCGCCGGATTCGTCCTTCTCTTCTTTTCCCGGGCTTCTCCGGCGTTTTTCTTTCGAACCTGCGTCTGCTCCGTCTCCATACAGTTGCGGAACTGCTCTTCCCAGAAGGGCGCGTTTTCCGATATCATATTGTAGATATCCACCAGATTTTCCGTGTCAAAAAACATCTTTGCCTGCTCCGTACTGCCGCAGAAGCAGAGGCGGCCTCCCTGTCCCATAAAAATAACCTTATCGCACAGCTCCAGGCTCTGGGTGGTATGCGTCACCATGATAATGGTCTTCCCCTGGGATTTTGACAGCTTGCTCAGGGTGATCATCAGCTTCTGCTCCGTCCCCGGATCCAGGCCAGAGGTGGGCTCGTCCAGGAAAAACAGCTTCGGATCGGCCAGCATTTCCACCGCGATGCTGGCTCTCTTTTTCTGTCCGCCGGACAGCTTGCGGATAAAGGTATTCTGGTGTTCTGTCAGCTCTACCATTTCCAGTACATGACTGATCCTGTTCTCAATCTCCCTGGCAGAGGTATCTCCCGGCATTTTCAGCTTTGCCGTATAGTACAGCATTTTTCTGAGGGTCAGATTTTCATAGATGATATCTTCCTGGGGAACATAGCCGATCAGCCCCTTCAGCTCCGCAAAATGACTCTTCAGATCCAGACCGTTAAACAGGACGGTGCCCTCGGTTTTTTTGTCAAAGCCGCTGATAGCGTTCATCAGCGTGGATTTTCCCGCTCCCGAGCCTCCGATAATGGCTACAAACTCATTGCTGTCTATCGTCGTGTTTACATGGTTCAAAATCTGCTTTTTCTTTTTCCCCACATATTTATTCATATCCAACACATCTATGCGGACGCCCCTGGTCAGATTCTTGTAATAGATGACGCCGTTGGTAAAAATCAGCGTGCTGCCCAAAATCTGTATCACATCTTTTTCATGGAGCAGCGCGCTGTCTGACAGCGTATATCCATTGAGAAGCGTTCCATTGACGCTGTGCTCATCTGTCAGCAGCATACCACGTTCGGTTTTCTCTATTTTGGCGTGGACTCTGGACACGCCGGGATGGGACAGTACAATGTCATTATCCATATCCCTTCCGATGGATATATGACCGGATAAAACAGGCTGTTTTCTCCAGGTTCCCTTCTCCGTACTATCCATATACAGGATCAGCACAGCCTCCTGGGCGCTGTCCTGTTCCGGCTGAATACGGATCATATCCCCGTCCATGAGCTGAATGTACTTTTGATCTTTGTTTAGAAATCTCCGGCATCCGCTGCTTTCCAGAATACTCCCGTTGGTACTTCCCAGATCCGCGTAAAACATCCGTCCTTCGGACACCTTAAATTTCCCGTGGATCCTGGAAACCGCCTGGGAAGAGAGCACCAGATCATTCTGATCACGGGATCTTCCCATACGAATACTTTCTTTTCCAAAATCCTCCGCAGAAAGCTCCCGGATTCCATGAATGCCGTCCATGACGATCAGATACTGCCCGGATCTGTTCCCCGGCATTTTCCCCGCCACATAGCAGGTCGCCTCGCTGTCTGTCTTTCTCGCTTTCCTCTCCGCCATCTTGCCTTGTCCCTTTCCCTTTTATCCTAACTTAAAAACATTGTCTCTGCTTCCGATCAATAGCTCAGCCCCGGTTTTCAGCGTATACTCCCTGTTCCGCTCCAGCCGCTTCCCTCCCCGCAGAAAGGTTCCGTTGGAGGACCAGTCCCACACGCTGTAATCGCCTGTGCTTTCATGATATACAATACTGCAGTGTCTCCTGCTTACTACCTTTTCCGGCAGCACCAGATCGCACATTCCCGCAGCTCTCCCTATGACGATCTCTTCTCCGTCCCGGATCGGAATGATCGCTCCCAGCCAGACTCCCTTGATCCCTACGATGGCTCCCTGAGGATTCCGGTTCATGCATAAGCTTCTTGTAAGAAATACTCTGTCTTCCTCCATTTTCCTGTTCTCCTGTTTTTAAATTCCCCGAGTCTGTTTTAAGATATCCCAGTACCTCCGGCTGACAGGGAGCGCCCGCCCTTTCAGCCGGACTCCTGTCCGGTTCACGGTATCTACAAATCTCCGGTTTACCAGGTAGCTCTGGTGACAGCGGAAGAAGCCCTTTGTCTCCAGCATTTCCTGCAGCTCGTCCAGCTTCCCGTAAAACTGCAGCTCCTCTCTTCCCAGAATGTGAACGATGATCTTCCGGACATCACTCTCAAAATATAGAATTTTATCCAGCGGAACCCTGTGCGTCGTCCCCCGCACCGTCACATTCAGGCTTTCTGTACACCGCTCCTTTTCATCCAGATAGCGGTTCAGCTCCCTTTTCAGACGTTCCTCCTGAACAGGCTTTAAAAGATAGGCAAACGCCCGGTAGGTGTATCCTTCATAAACATGCTCCTGGGAAACGGTGAAGAAGATCACGTCCACATCCACCTCCCGCTCCCTTAAATAGGCGGCGGCAGTCATTCCGTCCATCCCCTTCATATGAATATCCAGAAACAGCAGGTCGAAATCGAAATCTCCCTGCTCCACCGCGCAAACCAGCTCCCGCCCGTCCCCAAAACAGGTAAAGGCATACTCCGTGCGGGCAAACAGAATCCTTTCCGCCTGCCGGATCAAAAGCTCCGCATCTCTGTGATTGTCGTCACAAACAGCTATTTTCAGCATTTCCCTTCTCCATCCCCTTCCGGTGCTACAGCAGTCTGAGCTGACTGTCCGTATCTCCAAGGGACAGAACGGTTCCCCTTGGAACTCCCGACGCCTGGTTCGGCGTCAGCCGGACTCCGTCCGCGAAGGTTCCATTGAGGGAATAATCCTCCACCAGATACTCTCCCGCAGCCGGATCATAACAGATTCCGCAATGTCTGCGGCTGACCGCCTGTCCCAGAATGATCAGATGGCTCAGTCCGGCGTCTCTTCCCACCACGATCGTCTCTCCCTCTTTTAACGGAACACAGGTTCCCGCGTACTCTCCTGTCATACAGTAAATGCCTGTCTGTCCGCTTTTCCTGAGGTCGTCCCTGTCCTTTTCTCCGGCTCCGCTTTTTCCGGTATCCGCCCTGGAGGCCTTCTCTTTTCCCATGCACAGCCCCGCCAGGGACGCCGCGAACAGAACTGCCAGAAGGGCCAGGCTCACCCAATACCCGATTTCCATTCCCTGAAAGATTATTTTTCTTAAAAGCTGCTCCATGTTGCCGCCGGTCATTCCGTCATAAATAAGCTGGACCAGGCCGCCGTTCAGGTTCGCCTCGATCATTTCCGTCAGCACCTTAGGGAAGACCACAAAACAGTTGGCCGCCAGAAAGCCGCCGGAAACCAGGGCGCTCAGAGCGCACAGCCCATAGCTCCATCTTCTGCGCGCGAAGCCAAGGAACACGGCGCACGCCGTCAGTATATACGGCAGCACCATTGTGATCTGGAAATAGACCCGCACACGGTCCAGCTCCTCACTGCCGGAGCTCTCCTTTATTTTCCATATATTTTTGATCATTCCATAGGAGGAACAGCTTATGGAACCGTTTTCTACACCGGGGATCTTATCCAGCGCGTTCTCCAGCTGATCCGCGAAGGCTCCCGCGGCGTCCGCCAGATCTATGGTGAGCACATCCAGCATCACCGCCAAAAGAAACAACACCCCGGCGGCGGCAATGATCCCGCTGCATATCGTTCTTTTTTTCATGGCTCTCTCCTGTTATCCCTGTTTTCCCTCCTGCTTATAGTCGTCCCACGAGAAGGTCTCGTCGCAGCAGGGGAAGAACATCAGCTTTGTGTTTCCCACAGAGAGAATGTCGTGGCGGTTCAGCTTCCGGGGCATCAGCACCACGTCGTCATTCACATAAAACAACTCTCTGGAATCCCCTGCCTGGGCGATAAACTCCCTCCTCTTAGGCTCATAAAGCACGATCGCGTGACGATCCCGGGAAACGCTGATATCCTCTCTCAGACAAACATCCATGCCGGGATTCCTTCCGATAAAGTTTCTGCCCGTTTTCAAGCTGTAGCTCTGGCCGAAGGTTTTTCCCTCAATGCATACCAGCCAGCCTACCACCGGCTCTTTTCCGAAATTGCTGTAAATACCGATTGTCTTGCTGTCGTCCTCCATCTGGTTCTTCCCTCTGGTCATCGCCACATTGACCGCCTCCAGAAGGGAGCCCGTATTTGCCGGCTCCTCCTGGAAGCGGGAGTCGCTGTCCATGGCGAAGACCTCTGTCATGTCTTCTGCTATCGCCGCCTCCGGACCAGCCTTGAAATTCATTGTCACGTCTGTGTCGCCGCCCAGCCCGCTGCAGTGGGGGCAGGCTTCAAATTTGTCCGCGTCATAAAAATGTCCGTTTTCGCATCTCCTTAAATTCATGTTCTTTCCTCCCTAAAAAATATCCTCTATTTGTGATAACGCATTAAAACCAGGGACGTGTTGTCCTGGGCCCCCGGGGAAGCGTCCAGGGCGCTGACGCAGAGATAATGGGCCGCCTGCTCAATATCTCCGATCTGCTCCCTCACGATCTGCTGGATCCTCTCCGGGGACAGGCTGCGGTACAGCCCGTCGCTGCAAAGCAGGATCATATCCCCGTCCTGAAGCTGAAAGGCTGACTGGTTGACGTCCATCAGGGACACGTTTCCCATTCCGATGTAGCTGATCAGGGCGTCCCCCTGCTCCGCCTGCTCCTCATAATACTGCTGCGTGATCTGTCCGTTTTTTCTCTGCTGATCCAGAGCATAGCGGTAATTATGAGTGCGGCTGGCCGCCACCATTTCTGTTCCCCGCAGGAGATAGATCCTGCTGTCTCCCACGGAAAGCCAATGAAGCCGGTCCTCTGTGACGACGGCCGCCACCATGGTGGTTCCCGTCTCCAGGCTCTCACCGTCCTCTCCCCGCAGCCGGAAAACGGCTGAATCAATTTTCACGGCCTCCTGCTGTAGAAACTCCGGGATATCCCCCAGCTCCTCCGCGTCAAAAAAATCCGCCGCCAGCATTTCCGCGGCTGTCCTGCTTGCCAGCTCTCCGCTTTTGAGCCCGCCCATTCCGTCGCAGACGATGGCTAAGGTGCCCTTCTCCCCCGTCTGCGCGAACACCGTATCCTGCTGTACCTTTCTGGTTCCGATAATGCTGGAAATCCCAATGTCAACCTGATGCTTTTTTCTTTCCCCCAGGTTTACTGTGGGAATATCCTCTTGCCTGATGCTTTCTCTGCTCATATGACTCTCACTCTAAATTCGTATATCTGATTTCCAAACGCAAAGGTATCGCCGTTCTGGATCCGGTATACCCGGTTCTTTTCCAGTCTTCGTTTTCCCACATAAACGCCGTTGGTGGATCTGTCCCGGATATAAAACGCGTGATCCTGATACCGTATCTCGAAATGGAGCTTGCTGATACGGGTATCGTTTTCCAGGATGATCTCCGAATGGTTCCGGGAGCGGCCCACCCTGAGGGTTCTTCCTGGAGGCAGCTCCCACTGCCGTTTCTTTCCGTGAAAATAACAGCCTGTCAGCACCGCTTTTTCTTTTCGGAGATTTTTTTCCTCCTTCGAAGGCTCCTTTCCCGCAAGCTCAGCCGCAAACCGCGCCGCAGTCTGGGTGCGTCTCCGGTAATTCAGATCGAGAGCCCTGTCCACTCCGTCCGATATCCCGGGACTGATCCCCAGGTTCAGATCCTTCAGGGAAGTATAGCCCGCTCCCGACAGACGGTCCGGGGCCTCGGGGATCATCACGCCCGACACCATATAATAAAAGGTTCCCGCCAGCGCGTACACATCCGTATAGCTGCCCTGTTTCCCGCTGCTGCTGTACTGCTCCGGCGGGGCAAAGCCGGGCTTGAGCACCACGGAGAGCGTCTGGCTTTTTTCGCTGGTCAGATATTTGGCGCTGCCAAAATCTATGATTTTTATTTTCCCGTCCGCCGTCATCATAATATTTTCCGGGCTGATATCCCTGTGAAAAATCCCCGCCCTTCTATGAACCTGTTCCAGGGCCCGGGCAATAGAGACGGTCAGTGAAATGGCCTCTGCGGCGGGGATCCTTCCTCCCATCGCCTGTACCATCCGCTTCAGCGTGACGCCGCTTAGAAATTCCATGACGAAATATACCGTGTTATTTTCTGAAAAATAATCGGTGATCCGCACCACCTCCGGTATGCTGCTGAGCTTTTTCAGAATTTCCGCTTCCTCCAGAAACCGCTTCTTTCCGTGCTCGAAATCATCCTGATGGGTCTTTGCCGAAGGCTGCAGTGTCACTCCGTCCATATAACGGGCCGAAATCCCCAGCGGCACAAACTCCTTCACCGCACAGAGCGTGTTATTCAGCATATCATAAGCCTTATAAGTGATTCCGAAGCCTCCTGAGCCGATGACCTTTCCCAGGATATAACGGTCGTACAGCACAAAAAACTGGGGAAGCTGGAGATTGTTCATTTTCTCCGGCGCGCGCTCATACCCGCATCTGCTGCATTTGCCTCCCTTCATGCTCTCTGAAAAACAGTCGGGGCATATTTTCTGCAAGTCCGGCTTCATCCTTTACCACCTTATCTTCATCTCTACGGTTCCCGCGTGAACGCTGTCCCCGTTTTTCAGTTTTCTTCTTCCCACGATCCTCACGCCGTTTACCATGGTGCCGTTTGTGGTTTTCAGATCTGTAATATAATAATCCGGGCCTTCTTTTTCAACGACAAAATGCTCTCTGGACATTCTCCGATCGTCCAGATAGACGTCGCAGCGGTCAGAGCGTCCCACCGTGAGCTTGTCCCGTATGGGAACGCGGACAGGCTCGCTTCCCTTTGTGGTGGAAATCTCAAATACCAGCGTCTCAGACGCCGGAACCTCCTCCAGCAGTACATGGTGCTTCTGCCCCGCCCCATAAATCTGCGCCCGCTGCTCCGCTGAAGACGTCATGGACCAGGGCTCCCCGCGGGTGTCCTCCCGGTCCTCCGGAGAAGGATCCTCCTGGAGCTGCCGCTGTTTTTTCTTTTTTCGCGTCAGCAGGATTCCTCCGCAAAGAACCACAGCGGCCAGGCCAGCCATTGCCGGAAAAGCCCAAACCGGAAGGGCGTCCTTCCAGTCCTCGTCTTCCTCCTTTTCCTCTTCCTTTTTCTCTTCCTTCTCCTTATCGCCGCCGATTTCTCCCTCCAGCTTTTCCAACGGGTGAGTTTCCATGGACGTATCGGTAATGTTTGTGAAGGTGATCTCGTAATCCCCGTTTTTCAGCGCGTCCTCGAAGGTCAGGATGGTGCAGTATTCATCTGCTTCCGTATAATTCGCCTGCCTGGGCTCCTGCCGTTTTGTACCTTTGTACATTACTTTGAAGTTATCAGGATCATCAGCTCCTGCCACCGGTTCATTATATGTGATTTTCAGTTCTTTTGAGGAAAGCTTCTCCAGGCTGGCCTCCGGCGCCTCCGTGTCCGGCTGATAGTAGACCGGATAAACATTCATTCTATGTACTTCTCCGGCATTGCCAAAGACAACGCTGAGCTGGGACGTGCCGGAACTGATCCGGTTGCTTCCCGCCCGCATCGTCAGCAGACAAGCGCTTTGGATCTTCTCCATCAGCTCTTCCATAGCGCTGACCGCTTCCTTTTCCCCAAAGATCCGGGACTCCCCTCCTGTCTCCCTGGCGAATTCTCCCAGCTCTCCCGTATAGAGATTCTCCGCGCCGCTGGCCGTCCGGTTCACCGTCAGAGCGTATAGGGGAATGTTCTTTTTCTGGAGAGTGGAGAGCGCTTCGCTTTTTGTAGCTTCTTTGGAGAAATCCTCTCCGTCTGTGATCATAATAAAAACACTGCGGTTTAGAGCATAGGACTCCTGATCCGCCAGATCCGCGGTCTTTTTTACAGCCTCCAGGAGCAGTGTCGTCTGATCATTGTTTTGAAGCTGGCCGATCACCGCCGACTGATCCTCTGTTTTTCCCGCGTTTTCAAAAACGATGGAAACCTGGTCGCCAAAGGTGATCAGCGTCATCTGATCCTTCTCTGTCATCATGCTCTGAGCCTGCGTCACCGCCTGCTTGATCTGCTCAAAATCCGCCTTTCCTATAGAGGCCGAAATATCCAGGAGCATATAGTACCGCACTCCCTGCTCATCCTGGACAGAGGGAACCGCCGACAGAACGTTCAGCTTTTTCTGGTCCAGTTCTCCGCTGATCTGCCCGGCATCGGAGGTTGTATCGGAGGCCGGATAATAATATACCTTTATATCCGGCATGTTAATCCTCGCCTGCTCCATCTGCACCGTATCTATTTTTTCATCGATATCTGTAGCTTCCACCGGAACCGCGCCGATAACACACAGCAAAAGAAGTGAGAGCCACAGCTTTCCCACAATTCTTTTCACCATCTTCTCTCCCCTTCGCAAAACGCTACAAAGGTCAGCTCCGTTTCTCCTACCTGCACAACGTCTCCCGTGTGGATTTCCACAGCCTGATCCAAAAGCTTTTGGTTCAGATAGGCGATCGCGCCGCTTTCCGGGACCGCGTAGAACAGATTCTTTTTATTCTCATAAACGACGGCGCACTGAGGTTCTCTGGACACCTTCGGATCTCCCGACAAACAGATGTCGTTTCTTTTTCCCCTTCCAATGCGGTTAAAGCCGTGATAAAGGGAGTACTGGCGCCCCTTCTCCGGGCCCGCTGTACAGACCAGCCAGCCTGCCACAAAATCATTTCCCCTGTATTCCGACACCAGGGCAATGGTTTTTTCGTCGTCATACTCCGCGGGTCCGACGCCCTGCTCCCGGATATAATCCGAAGCATAGTGCTGGATCTCCTCATTCATGGCGATGGTCGCCGACTCTCTCATCGTGGGCTCGCTGTTGGTCAATTTACAATGAGGACATTCGGTATACCGACTGTCGTCATAAAAATGCCCGTTTTCACATCTCGTAATTCCCATATCCTTCTCTCTCCTCCCTTGACTCTTCCCCTGTTTATCCAAAAACAGGTAACAGTGTTTTCATCCGCACATTACACAGACAGCGGAAAAATTATCCATATTTTTTCCTGCTCCGTTCCGGCGGACCTCCCTGACCATAGCTTTCAGCCATTCCTCCGCCGCGGACGCCTTTCTCAGACATTCTTCCATTTTTCCCTCTTCAATCCATTCCCAGAAACCGTCGGAGCACAGCAAAAACGCGTCTCCCTTCTCCAGCTCCTGTACCTCCGACAACAGGTATCTGGGGCCGTTCCATTCTGTTCCCATCACACGCAGAAGACGGTTCCGGTCACTGTGACCGCGGATCTCCTCTTCCCGGATCTCCCCGGCCGCCGCCAGCATTTGAGGCACACTGTGATCCAGCGTCCTCTGCACATACCGTCCCCCCGAAAACCGGTAAATCCTGGAGTCTCCAATATATCCCCACAGAAAACGATCCTTCGACAAGAACAGCAGGCTCAGAGTAGATTTCATCTCCCAGCTTCTCCCGGACTCCATCTGGCGCTCCAGCAGGCTGTCCTGACCCTTCTGAAATGCCTCTCCCATACAGGCGGGGCTGATCTCCGCCCTCTGGCCGAAAACCTCCAGCGCCTTCTCCACCACCAGCCTTGAAGCAATGTCTCCGCCGCCATGGCCTCCCAGGCCGTCCGCCACAGCAAAGCAGTATTGTTCGCCCAGGCAGAGAACGCCCGTGCTGTCCTCATTGATCTTCCGCTCTCCCCGATCCGATAATACCTGATATGTCAGCATAGTTCTCCTTTATCTCCCTTTGAAGTGTCTCCAGCCTGTTCCTAATGATTTTATTTTGATGGATTTTCCAGGAGATGTCAAGCGCAACAGGCATTTCCCCGTAATTCCTGGTATCATTATAAATTTACTTGCCCATTAAAAAATCCTCCGTTATAATATACGCACATATATTACAGACAGGAGATCATATTATGTGGGTATGTCCAAAATGCGGCAGAGAATTCAAACGGAACAATCAGTCCCATTACTGCGGGGAAGCTCCGAAAACCATTGAAGAATGGATAATACAGCAGGAACAGCCTCTGCAGGATTATTTTCAAAAGCTTCATCATATAATTCTCGATGCTATTCCCAATATTAAACAGAGAATCGCATGGAGTATGCCAACTTATGGCGAAAAAGAGATTGTTGTACAATTTTCAGCTTGTAAGAATCATGCCAGTCTTTATGTCGGTGAGAAAGCGATCGAACATTTTTCGACAGACCTGCGGGGATACGAATGTAAAAAATCGGCTGTTTACCTCCAATATAACCGGCCGATTCCAGAAGCGTTGATTGCCAAAATGGTGAAATGGTGTTGCGAAAATTAACATGCCTTCCAATTCGCGGCGGACTGAGTAACTCCCGCCAAAAAAAAGCGCCGATGATTTGTGCGATTGATATCTCACAAATTCATCGGCTTTGATAATGACAAACGTTTATTTCTGCTCTTTCTTCATACTCTGGATATGGTAAAGAATCCGTCTGCCTCCATAGCCTTCAGCTCATCATCACTGATTTTTTTATTATCTATGATCAGGTTTCCTGTGTTTGTACAGTTTTCTATAAGACTTTCCACAGAATCCATTTCCCAGCTTCCGCAGATCCCGCCGTTGAAACCGTTATCCTGATAAACCCTGACATCTCCGCTGTTACTGCAGTTTTTTAATACCATAGATGATTTTTCATTTTTCCAGCTCCATCACCTGCTGGAGTCTGCGCACCTCCTCCTGCGCCGCCCTCTTTTCATTCTGTGCCTCCTGCTTTTCAGCCTGACTCAAAAAAAGCATCACAGTGGCAAATTCCATAATCGTAAAAATGCAGATAAAGATGAAGTAGGGCTGTCCTCCTTCCCCCGCCGCGCTTGATGTCTGCCGTATGACCAGAATCGCAAGAAGCATCAAGACAAAGAAAAGTATCATGGCGATCCACACAACATTGATCTTTATGCGCTTCCTTCTCCGCACGCTCAAAACAATCATGGTATAAATGATGTTCAGCATAATGGAAATGGCGGCTATGACGATACAGCTTTCCGCAAAGGCCTGGCTGCGAAATGGGGTATCCCAGATATCATTTCCGATCAGATATCCCCACACGCTTTGATAAATAATATCCGCGAGAACACTCTGCATCAGCAGCATAGCAAAATGAAACAGCTTTGTCCTCCATTTATCTTTGCAGAAATATTTCAAAAAAAACAGATAGAACAAATTCAGCACTATGGGATTGATCACCGCCAGAAGAGCCGCAGGCAGAAGACTCAGGCATTTCACTCCCAGTATCACGCTCCCCGAGGCGATCCATACGATATTTCTTTTTGTTCTGTATTTCCTGTCCCCCCGCTCTGTCAGAAGCTGTCCCAGACAAAATCCCGTCACAGTATGACAGAGAATCTGTACCACCGCGCAGATGACCGCGTACAAATACCCTGTTCTGCTCATATCGTTTTACCTATGTACGAAAAATAGCTTTTCCGCACCTTTTCCTGATATACTTTACTGACAGGCACCCGGCTTCCATCCTGAAAAATAATCTCATTCCCCTCTATGCGCCGGATCCGGCTCATATTAATGACAAAGCTTTTATGGCATTGTATGAAGGAATCCGGAAACTGGGGAAAAAAATTACTGAGCTTATCGTAGACTGAATATGTATCTTCTTCCGTATGGATCAATACCCTGTGATTGCTGCTTTCCAGATACAGCACATTATCCGCCAAAACGAAATACTCCTTCCTCCTGACAGAAAAGCGCAGAAGCTTTTTGGGATTCTGTCTTTCGCAGATTTTATCCAGATATTGATCCAAAATCTTTTTGTCCAGCGGTTTCATCAAAAATCCGGTCAGGTTGGCCTCTGACAGAAAAATATGCTGCGCAAATCTATCGTGATATCCGGTCACATAGACCAGTTGGATATGAGGCGCTTTCTGAAATATTTTCTTTACATATTGGATTCCATTTATCTCCCTGCCAAATTCAATATCCATGAAAATGGCGTCAAATTCTTTTTGATTCTCTTCAATCTCTTTCAGCAGCTTTTCCGGGGTATCGTAGCTGTCTACTTCTTCCACTCTCGTGTCTGTCTCCAGAATGTTTTCCATTTCCCGTAAAAACTGGATATTATCATCGCAAACTGCAAGTTTCAACATAGTTTTCTCCGTCCCGCGCACATAATGCACCTATGATACATATATTTTATCATTTTTCCAACACGGACACAAACCTCCAAGAGTTTCAATTTCGTCGAAAAAACAGATAATTTCGACGTATAAATCCCTCAGCGATTCGCTGTATTTTTTAGATCATAAAAGGGACACCCTTCTAAAATTTCTTTTAGAAAGGTGCCCCTGTCATATGTTATATTCCCTTATGCAGCAGCAATAATACAGCTTCACATCAGCCGGAAGCCTCCCATCAGAAGTTTTCATTCCTCTTGGGACTGCGCTCGTAGAGACGGGCAATAAACTCCTGGTGTTTTGCGGTCTACTTTTTTCTGCATCGCAGTATGTCTCCTACAAATTATTGAGGCTTTGCTTTTACTACAAGACGAAATATTAAACCCCTGAATACTCGGAGCCTGTTTTTATTACCAAGAACGGGAAGGGTGATCTTGCCACAGGAAAGACCCGTCCCTTTTCCGAAGCCATGGCAGACATCCTGAGCCGCCGGAAACGATGAGTTACCGTCTGCACATCACAAGCACTACTTATTTCAGTCAATATCTATCGCATATTCATCATCAATCAGCACATATTTTACATTGGACTTTTTTGCCATTTCCAAAAACTGAGCATTATCCTCTAAAACGCTTTCCATAGTACACCATTCATCATCTAAGCGACTTTCGACTACACTTGCATACTTCTTGATAGTGTCGAAATGATTTTTAATATAATTTTCGCTCATTACAAGGCATAGATATCTGATATTATCAAGATATTCTTTTGCAAAATCCTTTTCCCAATCAAAAGGAATATAACACCCTTCAATAATGAGATTTTGCTTATTCTCTATGACGGTTTTAATCATTTCACGAACAATATGCCACATATACTCTGTAAGCTTATTGTCATCTTCAGGTGTGAGTTTGGTATAGCCGCTACGAATTAAGCCCATTTTCAAATGGTCTATCGATAAATAAGGATATTTATAATTTTCGAGCAGTTTTTGAGCAAGCACAGTCTTACCCGTGTGTGATGCGCCTGTTATTAAAATAACCATTATCTCTCCATTCTAAACAGAAAATCATCTGCTTTTTTCCATACAAAAGTTGGTAAGAAAAATTCCTTGTCGTTCTACCTGCTGTTCCTTAACAACCTTATAACCTCTCTTTTCAAAGAAAGGTTTCGCCGTAATAGAAGCGTGAGTGGTAATATCTCCTTGCACAGCTTGCTCCAGTTGATTGCAAATAACAGTTGCAATACCTTTTCCTTGGTAATCAGCGTGTACAAACAAACGGTCAAGGTATCCCATTTTATCTATATCCCCGAAGCCTACAATGATTTCATTATCAACAGCAACTATACAATAATGCTCTTGAAATGACTGGTTCCACTTTTCTAAATCTATCTGTCCCGTCGCCCATACATCGAGTTGTTCTTTTGCATAATCTTTTGCATTGACAATATGAACAGTATTGTAAAATAGCTCCGCCACTTCTTTGCAATCTGACGGCTGATACCTCCTCAATTCCATTTCCTATTCCTCCAAATTCCGATTGTTTTTCCAACATATTAGCTTGTTTGCAGTCTGTTCCATAATTCAGCCATCTCCGGGATACCCATCCGTATATTACATGCCATTCGTACTCTCCACCAGCTTCTTAGAAATCAGACAAATCAACAGCAGGAGATACCTCTCCCTTTTTGAAATTGCCTATTGCTTTATCCATATCTTCTAAGGCTCGTGCAGATATGCTGTCCGGAACTGTCAGTTCTCTTGGCTCTAACATAATGCATCCGTTGTCATATTCCTTGACATTATAATACTGATATAATGCACCCCTGAGTGTTATTCTCTTTTTGCTGTCAATATGAACTGTGTAATCCTTCACTACCATCATGATTCTCACTTCCATAATATACTCCGCTTTAGTATTTATCAATGAGAACCATTAATTCCCTACTTAAAAAAAGACCGGAAAACAAAGATACAAGTGTTCAAAAATTTCACTACATCAAAATAGTTCCTCTTGTCATAATCTGCCATCAGCTTATAATTCGGGTGCTGCGTCAGATCATATTTATCGGGCAGAAATCACACCCCAAAGTATTTCCGCCTTTATCTGGTAATAACGCTTTTTTCTTTCATATCCATTCTCCATAATTTAGTATACTTAAAATAAGTTCATTTAGGCCATTCTATCACTGTCTGTACTTAAAATGTATTCATTCCTATTGAACTTATATTGTACTTGTTATAAGTAGAAGACAAGTAAACAGGAGGCTCGCAGCTCCGTGGCATCCGGGATTGTCTCGGCACTGCTCTAAATCTTCTTCTGCCGCCATCTGCGGCGCTGCTCTCCTGCTTTTTCTCACAATCTCCGCCTGCTTGAGATGAAGCCGATCCAGGACAGAGATACGCTTTCCTATCTTCCGTGGTTTTGGCGGCAGGTTATTCATCCGTCCGTCGATCATATTGTAGTTCTGTTCTTCCGTTATCTCGGCGCTCCTAAGATATTCCCCGTTTTCATACGCCTTTTGCCATGTAAATCCTCCTGTTACATTTTTCATTATGGTTCATCATAAGTTTTTGGTTGCATCCTGCATAAAATCCGGTTTCCGCCTTTACAATATAAAGAAATTCAGTTATAATTTCTTTATAAAGGAGGTGCTAAGTATGCCAACAATCCGTTCAAGCGCAGATTTGCGCAACAGTTACAACGAAATATCCACCTTCTGTCACGAATACTCGGAGCCTGTTTTTATTACCAAGAACGGGAAGGGCGACCTTGCCGTTATGAGCATTGAGGCATATGAACAGCTTGTGGGCCGCTGTGAGCTTTACAGCCTGATCCAGGAGGGCATGGATGACCTTGCCGCCGGAAAGACCCGTCCGTTTTCCGAAGCCATGGCAGACATCCGGAGCCGCCGGAAACGATGAGTTACCGACTGCACATCACAAGCACTGCTGAAAGGGATTTGACCCAGGCCGCCGACTATATTGAATTTGTCCTGAAAAACCCTTCCGCTGCAGATGCGCTCTTAGAGGAAGCAGACCGCAAGATCAATGCCTTGCTGCCCTTCCCGAAAGAACATCCCCTGGTGGATGACAAGCTGCTTGCATCCTGGGGCATCCGGTTCGTACAGGTAAAAAATTATCTTGCCTTTTACGTTGTTTCCGAAATGGAAGAACAGATCACCGTTGTCCGTTTTCTCTATGCGAAAAGCAACTGGCTGTCTATCCTCAAATTGGGATTTTCCCTGATCTAAAGCGTCCCTCCCCATCGGCACGGGGAGGGATTTATGCTTTCTTTCCCTTTTTCTTAGGAAATTCCAGGCTGAAGTTTGCTCTCCCATCGGATACATCCAACAAAAGATAAGCGGCAAACCCAGAATGTTTACAAGCGCCAATTTCCTGATGAAGTCTGGTCAGTTTGATAATTTCTTTTTCAATCTTCATGATTTGCTCCTAACGCTGTATTTTTTACTTTTTTGACCATAACAAAATGGGGCTGTCGCATCAATGATTAAAAAATTATAGATGCGGCAGCATCTTTTCGCCATTTTTTCACAGAAATGTTTTTGTTACTTATCCCATTTCGGAAAAATGGCATACTTTAATAAACCTTTTGCTCAAAAAAGGTTTTTCCTCTAAATCCTGTTTTGGACTGTCAAAATCAGGCCGTTTGTTTCAGGGGAAACAGATGTTGGCCTGTCCTGCCTGCTTGGATCTTATGATGTAGTTTATTGATGTTATTATCCGATTGCCAGCAGGATACTCTGGGCAGTGACGTTTGCTTTTCCACGATACAGATACCGTCTGAATTCCATATGCTGTCCAATTTACAGCAGATGGCCAAAACCGTCGCTTACATCCAGGAGCATGGGTATCAGAGCGAGGAGGATTTAGCAGACGCTTTCCAAAAGGCGCAAGCCCAGGCTTCCCAAGTGCGAAAAGACCTCCGCAAGACAGAGCAGGACTTGAAAAGTGTCAATAAACAGATCCATTACACCGGACAATACCTTGCTAATAAATCCATATATAAGCAATATCTCGGCTCTAAGAATAAAAAGAAGTTCTGTCAGGAACACCAGTCTGAAATCACGCTCTATGAGACAGTCCGGAAAGTGCTGAAGGAACATGCAGACGGCGGAAAGCTGCCTTCTATGGGCAATGTGGCCGCTATCCTGGGGAAAGACCTTTCTCGGCAGGCAGAACAGGATAGAGAAAATACTCGCTCAAAATGAGACGATTTCTCTG